>OCVV011342270.1_pt1 | contig 15770 bp, 12 predicted proteins | sample 1539721 | NCBI WGS metagenome assembly OCVV01 (sample SAMN02144230, study PRJEB22623) | gut metagenome | biome: sheep rumen | host: Ovis aries | place: New Zealand
GTGTAAATGCGCCTCCGTCACGGCTTCAGTCGCTACGCTCCTTGCAGATGTTCCGGCGTCACCTTTCCCCCTCCGTGCCCTCAGTTTTACTGCTACAACAAGCACTTTGTACGACTTTACTTACATTAACACAAAACTCATGCCATTCACAGGATTTTTCTCCCTACAGATTATCGTTGTATCTTAAACTGATTTAGATTAACACAAAATAATGACAGTCTTTTTTGGTCATAGCACAACTATGGAATTTAAAAATGGAAAATTTATTTAAAAAAAAGCTTTATTTTGTGGTCATAATTGATTTGCCAGAACAAAGTATATTGTGAACGGTCGCTAAGACTGTATCTTATTTTTTTTACGAGGAACAGTATATGAATGCTCTCAACCAAATCATTGTCGAAGGAAATGTTGTTAAAGATCCAGAATCTCACACATTTCCCAGCGGAACACACTCGTGTTCATTCCCCATTGCAGTAAATCGTTTTTACAAAGCATCAAGTGGAGAAAAAGCGCAAGAAGTTTCGTTCTTTGACGTTGAAACATTCGGGTCTCTTGCAGACGCATGCGTAAAGTGGTGCCCCAAAGGACGCGGAGTTCGCATTGTAGGTAGACTCAAACAGGACAGATGGAAGACTGAAGAAGGAAAACAGAAAAGTCGTATTCACATCATTGCTGAACATGTCGAATTTAAACCGGTGTTCAAAAAAGCAGGAGAATCAGCAGATTCGGTTGAAGCAGATGCTGCCCCCACTTCGGCAGATGCAAGCGGTAGTCCCAGTAAGCGCAAAAAACTTGCCATGTTAGCAGAAGCTGCAGCCGCTGCCCAAAGTGAACAGGAGGCAGGAGACATTACCTTTTAGCTAAAGTGCGTCGGTGGTAGGTCAAGACAAATCCCAGAAAACTCCTCCGCCTACTACCGACGCTTTTTACTCTTACTGCGGCCTTTTACGCTTTGACCTTGTGCTTTAAGAGCTGCTTGTTTTTGCGCAATAGCCTGGTAAGCTTCCATTTTTTCGGGATTATAAAAACCGTCTTTCCAGTTAAAGCGACTTGAACCTGGTATTCCATCATGCTTACGCATCAGTTCTGTCATGGTTCGAATATCACCCTTAAGCACACGAGTTTTAGTAAAGTCTATAAGCGTTCGTTTCCAACCGGAATTCTTAATGCGTTCCAGTCTGTCTATGAGACTAAAAGGAAGCTCTGGCATAACGAAAGAACCGTCAGCTGTTGAATTGACTTTAAAGGCAAGACCTTCTTTATCGGTAAAGAAAGTAAAGTCATAAGATTCAGGAAGCTTAAATCGCATTCTGAACAAAACCGGATACAAAAAAACCGTAAGCAAAACACGAGAACGCTCTTCTGGTGAACGGAATACTTTTTCAAGATTATCACTTGAAATTTCAACTGGAGGAATAAGAGCCATAATATCTTGATTTTCTAAAAAGCTTACTGCCCATTTGTTGAAGGTGTACAAATACGGCCCTGCAATCATGTTCACTTTTTTTCCACGCAAGAGAGCAATATGAGACAAATTGTTTACCACAAAATTCGTCCAGCCTTTTTCAACCAAGGTTTCAAGAACTTCTTTTAAATGTTCAGATTTTCCTTGAGGAATATAAGGGTCTAGCAAAATGAACACAGACTTTTTGCTCATAGGAACAAGCGGTTTTTCGGGAAGATCTTTGTGCAAAAGGTCATATTCTGTTTCGCTATTCAACTCAAGAAGCACACGCACTGGATGTGCAGACTGAACAACATGCATGTCGGCTATTGTTGAAACCGCAATGTACAATCCTTCTGGGAACCAAGATAATGTGTTTTTCTTAACAGGTGTTAAATCTAACAGAGGAAGGCGTCCATCTCCGGGCTGTTTTCTAAAGCGAGAAAGATCAGGAGGAAGCACACGCTTGTAACGCTTAGACATTGCTTTTGTCTGCAAGAGGTAGACCGTATCGTTACGAGTAAATCCCAAAGGAATATCTATCCAGCGGTTACCCTTAGCGTCAGTGGTGATTATGCGCACTTTGTGACTTTCTCTGCCAGTGTCATCTTTTTTGTGAAGACGAATACTGTCACCGGTGTCTGGCTCGTAAGAACCGCCCCGCAACTGTGCCATCTGAAAACCTTCTTCCGGGTTAAGCGAAGGCATTGTTTTTGCAAGCGTCAGATAGCGTTCTTTTTCGTCAGCATTTGCAGCTCGTAGTTCACAAATAGCACCCAAATAAATTCCCGTACCGCCAGCTTGGTTGGGGTTAAGAATTTTTTCTCCTGCTTTTGCAACACCGTCAGACACATTATCAAAGCCGTACCAGTAGTCTGTTTTGCTACGGGCAAAGTCTGTGCTTAAAATACGCTTTCCTTCTGCAATGACACCTTTTTTATCTTCTTGCCAGTGGTCCATGACATAGCGGTATGCGGCAGTAACAGCACCAACATATTCTGCACTTTTCATGCGACCTTCAATTTTAAAACTGTCAATTCCTATTTGCATTAAATCGGGAACATGATCTATAAGTTGTAAATCGCAGGGTGAAAAATAATAGCCTTGTTGTGTTCCCGCAGGCATTTCTGCAGAATAAAAACGTCTACACGCTTGGGTACACACTCCTCGGTTTGCAGACTTACCACCCAAAAAACTAGAGAATAAACACAGTCCACTTTCACTTACACAGAGTGCACCATGAACAAACATTTCTAGCTGAGCTTTTGTGTTCTGCTTTACGGAACGAATTTCTTCTAGTCCTAACTCGCGAGCAAGCACTACCCGTTCAAAACCTTCTTGCAACAGTAAATTAGAAGCAGCGGCATCTTCCACATTCATTTGGGTTGAAGCATGCAGTTTTAAGTTAGGAAAAAATTCCTGACACATACGAACAACGCCAAAATCTTGAACAATGAGTGCATCGGGGCCAACATCATTTAAGTAAGAAAGAAATCTATACAGGCGTTCAGTTTCATTTTCTTCACAAACAGTATTAACGGTTACATAGAGTTTTTTTCCCATCTTGTGAACTGTTTGTACGGCCGCTTCAAATTCTCGCCATGAAAAATTCGAAGTACGCATACGGGCATTGAAACTTTTCAATCCCATGTAAACAGCATCGGCGCCTTCTCCCAGCGCTGCATCAAGAGCTTCAACGTTTCCCGCAGGTGCAAGTAATTCAGTCATAGGGCAAGGATACCATATTTTACTACTTTACGCAAATTTAATTATGCCTTATAATAGAAACATGGGTGATTCAAATTTCTTTTCCAAACTGTTCGAAAGTCTTTTTGCATCAAATGATCCAGAAGCACAGAAAAAACGCATGCTCAAAAGCATTGCTCGAGATCTTTCAAAAACAAAATTCCACTTTTACAAAGCATCATCTCACGAAGTTCTTCCTGCATTAGGAAAATTCTTCTACGAAATTTATAAAGTCATTGCTCCAGCACAGATTATGTTTCAGTCAACCAGTCTTCCAGCCTTTAAATCTGCAACCGTTGACGCAATGCTTAGCCCAAAACAGCGAGAACTGCTTGCAACTATAACCGAAGAAGCTATAACTGAAATGGCAAAAACAAAGCCTATTAAAGAAGTTGCAGAGTTAGTTTCAGAAAATGCACATAATTTTTCACTTGAGTTTGAGACAGGAAAACGCACACAGATAGACGAATTGTTTAACAGACTTAATCAATTCAGAAACTTCTGTTCCTACGACTTTTATTTTACACTCAAAAAATTTGACAACACCATTCGTGAACGCAACTTTGACATAGTTCCTCACTTTAACACCATCAACGGAACATACATTGCAGAAGATCTTAAAAACTTCATTTCAGTTGCATGGGCACTTCCCTTCGACAACAACTGGGACGACATGTTTAAACTGTTGAAAGCAATTAAAGGTGTTGAACCCATTACCGCAAATGTGTGGAAAAAAGTTATGACACGACTTCGCGCGGTAAAAGATCAGCATGTTCTTGAATTGATGGTAAAGCACATTACTGAACAACCAGACTACAACGAAACTCCCAAAAGCGAATCGGTCAGTATTGTAGATGCCTATGTTTCGCAAATAACCAAAACAGCAGAAACGACAGTTAAATCAATTCAAGACAAACAGACTCATTCAAAAGTTGACAGTCTTCTTTCTCAAATTTTTGGAGACACACCAGTTCAGCCTCTTAAGTATTACAACGAAACTAACAGTGGCCAGTTTGAACGAAAATCTTTGGGTTCATACAAATTCCACGAACCACTTTCTTACTTAAAACAGTTTTTACTTGATTATGGGAAAAAAGACATTCGCGAACTGTCAGACATTTTGTTAGTTCGTGGTAGCTGGCCCAACGCTATGATGGCAAAACCAATGAGCGAAGCCTACCACCAGTTGCTTAGCCTGTCAGATAAAATTACCGAATTTGATTCTCGTCTTGCAGAAACAGTAGATTACGGACTTAAGTTTAAGACACTTATGCCTCGTGCAGACCGCGATAAAGAAGCACGCAACATTATTCAAACTGCTTTGCGCGATGTAAACGGAATGGCAGCAGCTCTTATTCGAACAACTTCTGGTAACCTCATCATCTATGCAAAAACACTTAAGATGTGTATTGAAGATTTTGCAAAAGCACCCCACAGTGACCTTATTACCAACTGGCGCGAAATAGATCACTTTGCAGAAGATAAATTAAAAGATATGTGCGTTAACACTTACAAAAAGATTTATCTGATTGTAACACTATTGCAAAACTTCCCCATTCCCAAAGAGGATGAAGAAATAGAAGACTAGCACTTAGTCATTCTTTAACACTGAATCAACAAGACTCTTAAAATCAGCATTTTGCTTAACGCTATCAGTATGTAAATTTTTAGGAATTACATACACGCCATCTTCTTGTTCTACAATAGCCTGCTGAGGTTCTTCCAATTCTTTTTTAAGTTCAATTGCACGCCCCAGTAAACCGCTGTGACTTACACTGGTATGATGAACAAGTTCATGCTGTAAACGTGCAACCATATCATCTGCTTTTTTCTGATAAGGAGCTGCAACGGTGTCATCTGAAGAAGAGGTATCTTCATCAAGATGAGAAAAATCTATATTCTGAACAGAGAATGAAATTGCACCCTGACTGTTATTTGAATATTCAAAAGTGCGGCGCGGTTTTACTTCTTCAAACTCAAGTTTTTCTTCAAAAGGAGACTCTTCTTTTTGCAGTTGAACAGTAGCAGGAAGAAGGTTCTCTTCAGCATGTAAATCTTTAAGTAAGGCAGCAGGAGGAAGACCGTCATCTTCTTCAAACATATCTGAAGTATCGATAGCAGTAGCTTCTTCCACAGGTTCAGCGTCTTCTACTTCATCAACAGCCTCTGCTTCTTCCAAAGGTTCTGCGTCTTCTAGTTCATCAACAGTCTCTGCTTCTTCCAAAGGTTCAGCGTCTTCCACTTCATCAACTGCCGCTACTTCTTCCACAGGTTCTGCGTCTTCTAGTTCATCAACTGACTCTGCTTCTTCCAAAGGCTCTGCGTCTTCCAGTTCATCAACTGTCTCTGCTTCTTCCACAGGTTCAGCGTCTTCTAGCTCGTCAACTGCCTCTGCTTCTTCCAAAGGCTCTGCGTCTTCCAGTTCATCAACTGCCTCTGCTTCTTCCAAAGGCTCTGCATCTTCTAGCTCATCAACTGCCTCTGCTTCTTCCAAAGGCTCTGCGTCTTCTAGTTCGTCAACAGCCTCTGCTTCTTCCACAGGCTCTGCATCTTCTAGTTCATCAACTGCCTCTGGCTGAGTCGCTTTTGTAGGAACAAGAGGCTTAGAGGAAAGCGGAGTCACCGTTGGTGCAAGACTTTGACTTGTCTGTACACTTCCGCCACTTAAGGTAAGCAGAATTTCACTCCAACAACGGTCAAAGTAAAAGCGCAATTTGTCTTCATTCTTAAGAGCAATTTTTCCCAAGCTCTTTTTTATTTCATCATAGGAATTTTGGCGACGACCTTCTAACTCACGAGAAACTTCTGACCATGCACGCTTTTGATATTTTCTAAGCACTTCATTGCCAAACTTCTGCAGTCGTTTTTTAATTACTGCTTCACTTTCATGCTTTAAGTTGAACAAGAAGAAAACAAAAAGATAGAGAACAATAAAAAGACAAACAAGCAAAAGCATGCGTTCGTGTCGGGAGAAGACAAAATCACTTTCATTACAAACCCAACCAGTAAGCACATACGAAGAGGAGTCTTGAGTAATAAGTGTCAGTTTTTCTCCGTCACTTTCTTTAACAACAATTTGAGTTACATTCTGTTTTGAACCAGACCATGCTTCAACAACTTGCTGAGCAACCAGCGACTGTCCCACAGAAGGGAATCCAAAAACAATGCCACTGTTACGGCCATCTGCCAAAGCATCAGGAGCAACCAAAACTCCATACTGATTGATTGTTATAATTCCCTTTGACACAAGGTACTGAGAAAAATCTTCTATGGGAACAAAACACATAAGTGTTCCTGAAAGACTAAGGCCTTCATGTTTCAAAGGAATCGAAAAGACTAACATTCCCGCTTTGCTTACAAAATGCAACTTCGCACTGTTACTGGCAGAAAGTTCATCATAAGCAATATCGCTTGCATCTTGATACGGTTTGTATGCAGTTATAGAACCTTCTCTTTTTAGAATGTCTGATGCAAAAGTACTAAAGTGAATGTGCTTTCCGTCACTTTCAACTAAACGAACTTCAAGTCCAGGAATTGTTTCTCTTAGTAAGCCCAAAGAATCGGTGCGCGCTTTTACCGCAGAAGATGATGCCGTTTTTTCAAAATAACTTGCGGTGCTTTCTTGTGCTGCAAAATTAGAAAGAGAAAAAAGCGTGTCTGCATAAAATTCATCAAAGGCATTAGAAATAGATTGCAAGCGCGTTTCAACAGACTGTATAACCCGAGGTTCATAGAAGCGCAATTCAACCAGTTCAAAACCGTTGTAGCGCACTATGGCAAGACAGCCTAAGGCGAAAATGAGAAATGATACAATTGAGCTGAGTAAGATTTTCAGCCAAGTCTTCACAATGCAATCCCTGAGGGTATAGTTCCTCGTCATCATTATCGGCAAAAGAATTTAAAAATTACACTATACAGAATAACAAGTACTGTTTTTTAGCAACAAAACGCTATACTGTTATGTATGGTAGAACTTGAGCAAGAAGCCCAAAAAAAAGTACGCGCATTGCTGATTGGAGCCCATGAAGAACCCAAAGAACTTATTGGTTTGGTTGACACTTTGGGCATGGAAACAGCAGGCACTATGGTTCTCACACGCATTGAACCAACTCCCGCTTACGGAATTGGCAAAGGAAAAGTTACAGAAATTCTCGATAAGGCAAAATTGCTTTTTGCTGACTGCATAATTTTTGACTGGGACATTGACCCCACCAAGCAACGCAACTGGGAAAAGGCAAGCGGTAAACCTGTATTTGATCGAAACGAAGTAATTCTTAGAATTTTTGCTCAGCGTGCACAAACAAAAGAAGCAGTTCTTCAAGTTGAACTTGCACAGCTTTCCTACTCGCTTCCAAGATTGAGTCACATGTATGGAGACATGGCAAGACAGAGAGGCGGTTCTTACGGAGCAAAAGGTTCTGGAGAAACACAGCTTGAACTTGATCGTCGACAAGTAGAAGATAAAATTATTCAAATAAAAAAAGAACTTGCACAGGTTCAAATAAACCGTGACACTCAACGCAAACAACGCGAAAGAACAGAAACTGCATCTTGTGCGCTTGTTGGTTACACTAACGCTGGAAAATCAAGTTTGCTCAATGCACTTACAGGGGCTGATGCTTTTGTAGAAAACAAACTGTTTGCAACACTTGATCCAACAACACGAAAACTTGCACTGGCAGAAGGTTCTTCAGTTCTGCTTACAGATACAGTTGGTTTTATTTCAAATCTACCACATACACTCATAAATGCATTTAAATCAACTCTTGACGAGGCAGCAAAAGCAAATCTTCTGCTTATTGTTGTTGATGCTTCTGACAGTGAATGTACAAAACAGTATGAACAAGTACTGCATGTCTTAAAAGAAATACAGGCAGACACTGTTCCCTCACTGATTGTTCTAAACAAAATTGATGCAGTTACAGACAGCCTTGTTATGTCTCAACTAGATGCATCTTTTCCGCAAGCACTCAAAGTAAGTGCTCATACGCAACAAGGTTTTGACACATTACTTGCAACCATTACAGCACAACTTTTGGGAAATGAACAAAACTATTTAGTTCCCTCGTCACAACCTCAGCTGGTAGAACTGGTACGCAAAAATGGAACTATAACAGATGAACAATGGCTCGACGATGGAGTGCATTTAACCGCACGCATTCCACCGCAATCACGAACACTTGCATTACTTTCACCCTATATCACAGGAGCAGCAGGATGAACAAAATGTCATACACCAGGGGAATTAACCGCGAACAACAGCATAAGCAGTGGTTTACAAATAATGGAAAACCGACACTCAATTTAGTGCTTACCATTGTTGCCATAGCGCTTGCACTTATTATTTTATTCGGAACTGCAATTGCTCTTGTTAACCCTCAGCGAAAGTTAGAAGCAGGATACCGAAGAGCAGATCCTACACCTCAGAAAGTTATAAACAAAAGCAAAAAGAAAAATGCAGCAGTTGCAGCTTACACATCTATTGGTGAAATTCGAACCGTAACAAAGCGTGAAGACAACCAAGCAAACGGAACAGTTATGGTCATTATTCCCTGGTTTTCGTATCCAGAAGGAGACACCGTTTTATATGAAGAACTGGTACAAAAGACTCGGCAATTCCGCTCAATCTTTACTGAATACTTTTCTAGCAACACAAAAGGAGAACTTTTGCAAAAAGGCGAAGATGTTATAAAAGAAGAACTTAAAGAACGCATAAATGAAGAATTAGTTTTAGGAGATATAACAGACATTTACTTTTCCGACTATCTCTTTTTTGACTAAAGTGCAACTTTTCAAACAAGACAGTGTCTAACAGAGAGAAGTTTTTATAGGAGAAAAATTAAAATGGATACAGCAACCCTTACCCCCTCCGCTCAAGTTATTGTTTCACTTATTCCCATTGTAGGTATTGCCTTTGGAGCAGTAATAATCTTTTTTGCTTTGTTATGGAAACACCGCGAAACAAAGCAGCGTATTCTTGCAGGAACATACACTTCTCATTCACATAACTGGAAACCCTTCTTTTTACTTACTGGATTAATTTTAATTGGCGTAGGCTTAGTGCTTTCAATAATGTTCTTGTTTATGAAGGGATTTTCATTCATGCTGTTAGGCGGACTAATTCCTTTAGTAATTGGTCTTGCATTCATCATTTTCTACAAGGCAAACATTTTTAAAACCCAGCCCGATGACAAAGAGTGAAGCTGCGTCACTAAAAAAGCGTGACAAAAAACTTATAAAAGAAATTCTCTCTGGTAACAAAGACGCATTTTCTACACTGGTAGATTCTTATAAAAAAAGAATTACTGCTATGGGCATCAGTTTTTTTCGGAACGATGTCGATGTAGAAGATTTTACTCAAGAAGTTTTTATTAAAGCATACACAAATCTTTCTTCGTTTCGAGGAGACAGTTTGTTTTCTACCTGGCTTACACGAATTGCATACACCACCGCACTCAATTCAGTTTCTAGAAACAAACAATATGAATCTATTGCAGACGAAACACTTATTCCTGCACTCAACGACACACCCGAAGACAGTGCCATAAAAAAAGCAACCCGCCAAGCAGTAAAAGAAGCAGTTACCTCTCTTCCCGAAAAATATGCGGTTTGCATTGACCTCTATTTTTTTTACGATGCCCAATACGAAGAAATTGCACGCATTACAGACTTACCTGTAAACACTATAAAATCACACATATTCAGAGCAAAGAAAATTCTTAAACAAAAACTAGAAGACTTTGCTGTAAACGCATAGGAGGCAACTATGAAACATTCACACGAAGAGTATTTGGATCAGTTTTTATCTTTAGACAAAGGACAACATTTGCCTCTGTCTCTTAGCCTACATCTTTTGTTCTGCAAAAAATGTAGAGCACAAGTTCGAGCTCTTACCAAAGCAGAACAACTTGCTGCAAAACCGCTTTCTATTTCTGTTCCCGTAACAGAAAATGCAATTCGCACTGCTATAAAAAAACACGCGCCCAGTTTCGAACAAAAAAACTATCGCTTACCCATTCCTTTGTGGATTGTTGCAGGAGTATTTATTCTTGCAGCCCTTTTTGTCTTTAGTCTTTTGTCTCGCAACATTGTAAATGGAACACTTGAGTTTACTACTTATATGTTCTTTGCACTTGTTATTACCGGATATTTAGTTTTATTCTTTGCAACAAACATTGACTTCTTTGTAAAACGCATACACACAAAAAAGGCCGCATAAAAGTTCGTCTTCTTCAACAAAGCGTTGTACACAAAAATCGCTTGTGCTATACTCTTCTGCGGAGGAAATTATGAAACGTTCTTTTCTATGCATAACATTTATTCTTGCTGCAATGGCAACCTTTGCTTCTGGAGCAAAAGACAATACACAAATTACAGTCGGTATTCTTAACGGACCGAGCGCAATTCCCTGTGCACATCTTATGGAAACAGAAGATATGAACTTTAAAACTTTCGCTGCGGCAAATCAACTTTTACCAAAACTTATAAACGGTGAAGTAGACATTGGTTTTCTTCCGCCAAATGTTGCAGCAAAAGCTTACACTGCAAACAAGGGAAGCATTGTGTGCATCGGTGTTTCTGGCTTAGGCATGCTTTCTCTTATTACAAAAGATAAAAACATTTCTACTGTTGCAGATCTCGAAGGCAAAATTATTGCAGTTGCAGGATCCGGTGCAACTCCCGAATACATAACTCGCTACATTCTTCAAAAAAATAATGTAAATGCAACACTTGATTTTTCTATTCCTAACAACGAAATTGCCGCAGCTCTTATAAGCGGTAAAGTTGACTATGCAATTGTTCCAGAACCTTTTGCAACAGTTGCTTGCACAAAAGACACCAGTGTACGCAGAGCTCTTAACATTCAATCTGAATTTGAAAAAGTTGGTGGAAGTGCTTCTTACCCCATGACACTCATTGTTGCACGAAAAGAATTTGTTCAGCAGCACCCCTCTTTGGTAAAGACATTCTTAAGCGCATACCAAAAATCATTTAACTGGACAGAAGCAAACCAAGAACAAGCAGGTCTTGCAGTAGAACGCATAGGTCTAGGATTAACAGCTGCTCTTGCACAAAAAGCAATTCCCTATGCAAACTTCACCTACAAAACTCCCTCGCAAGCAAAGCAAAGTATAGAAAGTCTTTTGTCACTCTTTTTACAGTTTGCACCAGAATCAATAGGAGCAGCACTGCCCACTGACGGCTTCTACTTCAAATGACAAAAAAAATCTGTCTAAGCCTTCTGTCGGTGCTTGTCTTATGCGCACTGTGGCAGACGGTAAGCACATGCATAAATGCTCCACTACTTGCGCCTGGTCTTACTGACATAGCCCGGGCACTGGTAGATTTATGTAGCACAAAAGATTTTTTTGCTTCACTCGGAGCAACATTTTTACGCTGCATTGTCGCTTTTGTAATTGCTGCTCTTGTAGGATTTTTATTAGGAACTGCAGGAGGTCTTTCAAAATCTCTTGCTCAGTTTATTGCTATTCCTCTGTGGTGCATAAAAGCAACACCAGTAGTTGCACTTATTTTACTTGCACTCTTTTGGCTTAACTCAAACAACATTCCTATTTTTGTTGCTTGCATTATTGCTCTCCCTGTAATTACAGAATCTGTTAAAGCAGGCATTTGCGCTGTAGATAAAAAACTTCTTGAAACATCTCACATATACAAACTTTCTTCTTGGCAAGAAGTATGCATTGTTCGTTTTCCAGCACTACTTCCTTTTGCTCGACAGGGACTTTCTACCGCATACGGCTTAGTATGGAAAGCAGTTGCAGCAGGCGAAGTTCTTTCGCTTCCACAAAACGGCATGGGCACAGTGTTAAGTTTACAGCAAGTTCATTTACAAACAGCCCATGTTATTGCAGCGACAATTATTCTTGTTGCGTCTGGCTACGTAAGCCAACTCTTATTTACACTTTTATTCACTAACATAAAAATTCATTCGGTTCATGTTCCCCAAAGAAAAACGTTTGAAACAAACAATGCTTCATCTAAAGACATTAGAACTAATTTGCAAAGAGATGGTTTTTCATACACCTTCACCAAAGAAAGTGTTACTGCAATCATAGCCCCCAGCGGTGCAGGAAAAACAACACTACTTAATGCACTTGCCCAAGACCAGACTAACAGTAACGAACTTGTTTCTTTTGTATTTCAAGAACCGCGTCTCTTTCCTACACTAACCATAGAGCAAAACATTTTTATTGCAGCAAGTGCTGTCCTTCCTCAAGAAAAAGCATACGAACGCACCCAACACATTCTTGATGCAAGCGGACTAAGAAGTGTCTCAAACAGACTGCCTGAACATGTCTCTGGCGGAGAAAGACAACGAACTTCTCTTGCAAGAGCCTTTGCATATCCAGCACCGCTACTTCTTTTGGACGAAGCATTTCAGTCTCAAGACATTGCTCATGAGTGTATGCTTTTACAAGAATTACAAACCTTACTTTCCGAACAAAAACGCACAGTCATTTTAGTAACACACGATGCACGAGAAGCTTGTGTTATTGCAGACAAAGTGTTAGTCATGCAAGGCTTTCCTCTACGCACAGTGCAAGAGTTACAGCTTTTACCGAAAAAAAAATCCGCGGCAAAGTTGTATGTCAGTCCAGACGAAACAATCATTACCGCGGAAGAAACCATTCACACGCTTTTACTTAACAGCATGAACGGTCACGATTTAACAAAAAGCAAATCTTCGTAAGAAGGGAAGGGTTTGTATTCTTCTCCTAACAAAGGTTCTATTTGATCTGCAATAGTACGAGTTGCTTCCATGTGAGGAAGAACAACCTCTGCGTAAGAGCGAGCAACTTTCAAAATATCGCCACATTCTTTTGCAGCATTGTGTTTTTTTGCAAGTTCTTCAGCACTCATATACAAAGCATCTACCAAAGCAGACAGTTGCATTAAAAGTGTTTTTTGTGCATAGGGAACCGCAGCTTCTACAGCTTGAGTGTAATGCAGGGCAGATTTACTTACCGCATCAATATATTTGAAAGCAGCAGGAATAATGTCTTTGTAAATCATTTCCAGCATAGTCCCAACTTCAATGTTCAAAACCTGACAGTATTTTTGCAACTTGATTTCGTAGTGACTGTGCATTTCTGTTTCAGTATACACACCCATTTCTGTATAGAGCTTAATGTTCTTTTCATCAAGATAATGTTCCATAGCATCAGGAAGAGTGCGCAAGTTTAACAGTCCGCGTTTTTTTGCTTCTTCAACCCAACTTGCATCGTATCCGTTTCCGTTAAACAAAATACGCCAGTGAGCATTTATTTCGCGCTTAATGAGTGTTTGCAGCGCTGTGTTAAAATCAGAAGCACCTTCAAGTTCATCTGCAAATTCTTTCAGTGCATAGGCAACAATAGAGTTAAGTGTAGTGTTAGGACCAGCAATACTTAACGAAGAACCCACAGAACGGAATTCAAATTTGTTACCAGTAAATGCAAAAGGAGAAGTTCTGTTGCGGTCAGTTGAATCTTTGGGGATGGGAGGAAGCACATCAACACCGATTGTCATTTTGAGATTCTTCTTGGTGTCGTATTCTTTTCCATCTTTTATGCTCTGCAAAACCGCATGCAGTTCATCGCCGAGATAAACACTCATAATTGCAGGAGGAGCTTCATTTGCACCCAGACGATGATCGTTACCCGCAGATGCAACAGAAATGCGCAACAAGTCTTGATTTTCGTCAACCGCTTTAATGATGGCAGTTAAGAAAAGCAAAAAGCGTGCATTCTTTTCAGGAGTAGCACCTGGTTCCAAAATGTTTTCACCTTCATTTGTGCTTATGCTCCAGTTGTTGTGCTTACCACTTCCGTTTACACCAGCAAAGGGTTTTTCGTGCAAAAGACAAACCAAACCGTGACGGCGTGCAACTTTTTTCATAACTTCCATTGTCAGCTGATTTTGATCTGTCGACAAATTAGTTGTTGTAAAAATGGGAGCCATCTCGTGCTGGGCAGGAGCAACTTCGTTATGTTCAGTCTTAGAAAGAATACCGTACTTCCACAAGGTTTCGTTGAGGTCTTCCATGTATTCAACAATTTTTGGATCAAGAGCAGCAAAGTACTGGTCGTCCATTTCCTGACCTTTTACCGGTTTTGCTCCAAACAAAGTTCGACCTGTCATGCGTAAATCTTTGCGCTGTTTGTACAGTCGTTCACTCACAATAAAATATTCTTGCTCGGGACCAACTGTTGTTGTAATGTGAGTAACAGTTTTATTTCCAAAGAGTTTTAAAACACGAAGTGCTTGTTCATTCAGTGCTTCCATTGAACGCAAAAGAGGAGTCTTTTTGTCCAGCGCTTCTCCGGTGTATGAACAAAATGCTGTTGGAATACAGAGTGTATGTTCCTTTACAAATGGATAGGCAGTCGGATCCCATACGGTATATCCGCGAGCTTCAAATGTTGCACGATGACCGCCAGAAGGAAAAGAAGAAGCATCAGGTTCGCCTTTAACCAATTCCTTGCCGCTGAATGTCATAATAACAGTTCCATCGTCTTGGGGAGTTATAAAACTGTCATGCTTTTCTGCGGTAATTCCTGTAAGTGGCTGGAACCAGTGTGTGTAGTGAGTTGCACCCCTTTCGATTGCCCATTCTTTCATAACATCTGCAACCTGGTTTGCAATGTCCAGTTGAAGCGGAACACCGTTATCGAGTGTTTCTTTTAGGGCCTTGTAGGTTTCACGAGGAAGCCGTTCGCGCATTACCTTCTGATTGAATACTAAACTACCGAACATTTCAGGTACATTTCTTTCCATCTTATTCCTCACATTCTGTAAAAGTACAGTCACAAAAAGTATTTGTCAATACCAGCCACAAAGCTGACCTATTGACGCAAAATCACATTTTCACTAGAATGGACAAACATTTACGAAGGTAGGTACAATATGTCAAGATCATGTGATATTTGCGGAAAACATACTCAGACCGGTAACCGCGTGAGCAAGTCATACCATCACACAAAGCGCACTTGGAAACCCAACCTGCTCAAGTATAAGACAGAAATCGAAGGACGGACGGTAACACTCCGCATCTGCACACAGTGCCTGCGCAGCGACTTCCTCCCAAAAAAGATTAACGTCAAGCCCGCAAATGTGGCAAAACCTGAGTCTAAATAACTCAAGTGCTAACCCCGCCCCTCTTTTAGGAGCGGGATTTTTTTTGTCCTTTTTCCCAACCTTACGCTTCCAAAACTAAACCGTCATAGGCAGCACCAACACTTCCTGTCAAATTGCTAAAGTCAGACACATGTCTATTCAAATAAGATTCAATATCAACATGAGACATGTTATGTGTTATGTGCGTTACCCAAGTGTGTGAAGGATTCAGTTTTTGTGCAACTTCTAAAGCTTGTAAAAACGACTCGTGGGTTGAGTGAGGCTTTACTCGCAAACCATCTATAACTAAATGTTCAAGCTTACCTGCATACTTTTGAATGAGGGCAATACTTTCTTCGGGAACAGAACTGCAATCGGTAAGGTATGCAATGCTATGAACAGAACCATCAGCATGGCTTTGGCTTAATACATATCCGGTAACAGGAAGTGAACCATGCATAAT
>OCVV012836524.1_pt1 | contig 15769 bp, 16 predicted proteins | sample 1539721 | NCBI WGS metagenome assembly OCVV01 (sample SAMN02144230, study PRJEB22623) | gut metagenome | biome: sheep rumen | host: Ovis aries | place: New Zealand
GTAAAGATTCTTCTCCCCTATGTAGATATATGCAATATTTTGTAAAGAATAATTCTTTTACAAAATCCCCATAACAATCATTTTAAAGCCGTCTGAGGTGTTTGTTTGCAGTTGGTTGACAACTTATCAGCTGGGACATTGACAACCCTGTATAAGCCTTTGTGCGCACGTGTGCGTGTACATTATAAAATATAATTGGGAAGTAACTTTTAAAACCATCTGATATTTATAATCATAGGAACTGCATAATCATACCTTGTTTGCAAGAAAATAACCAATAATACAGAAAACTTTCATGGGATTTATTTTTCCCTGGGACTTGTTTTTCTCATTTTTTATTTATATCTTTGCACTATAAGGGATAACTCTTATTCATACGGATTGCAACCGTCTGATTTTTATTATTGGCACTGGAGGCTTCAGCAAATGGTTAATCTTTCCTCCAGTGCATTTAACCAAAAGATTAACCATGCTGAACATACAAAGAGGATTAACTAAAGATGCTTAACTTAGAAATACTGAACAAGGCTTTGGGACAAGTGACTCCATCAGAGTTTACTGTTCTGTACTTTATAGCCAACAACCTGTCGCTGAAAGAAACGTCAAGGACAAAAATCTACAGGGAACAAATCGCTGACAAACTAAACATTGATGTCAGGCAAGTGTCAAGACTAACGGATTCTCTGATGGCGAAAGGTTTCATCAAGAAGGACAATATCGCCGAATCCAAAGTTCGCACGGTGTGCTATTATAGTCTGCCAACAGGCATGAAAGAGAATAAAAACTTACAGGAACCCCACTCCGTAGTGGATGAAAATGTCTCTCTTAAAAAGAATATAAAATATAAAGAAAATAATAAAAATATAAACAAAATTGAATCAAAAGAAAAGAACTGCAAGAATGACAACAGTTTTCTGGATTTTGTGTCACAGCGTGAGAGAGAGGCAGGTATGCCGCTATAATGCAGCCCTTTGGGAGGGGCTGCAAGCGACTGCCTCTCCAGAAAAAAAAGAAAATCTTCACAATATGAGTAATAAAGAAATTATAGAGGTATACAGACGATACGTCAAGAGCCTCAGAGAAAAGAACGCAAACCTGATAAGGAACTTTCAGGCTATGAACAGGGTGTTGAGTGAACATTGCTCAGACCAGGAGTTAAAAGCAGACCTTTACATTGACTTGCTCTATGTAACACTGAAGAGCATCAAGTCCAGAGGAATTATCCTTAGAGACCATGCGGAGGAAGACTGGAACAGCTTTGCAGTGAAAGAGTGCTATTCCAAGATAAAGAAAATGAATGAAAGGTGGAGTGCAGAGGAGTACGAGGCGTTCAATATACTGTTTACCAGGTTCTGCAAGTGGGTATTTGGTTTTGAAGAATTGCCTTGTCTGCACCTGTACTTTTGGCAGGTCTACAGCAATACTGAAATGGGTTACTGGCTTACCAGCAAGGAGAAAAATGAGACTCACAAGGCTGTCCAGGAGCTTCTAGCAAACGAAAAGGCAGGCGGTTCTTAAAGGTCGTTTCAGGTTGGCAAAGGCAGTTCAGCGTCGAATTACTTTTTTATTTTCGAGTAGGTATTTCAAATCCCTGAGCTGCCAGCCTTTCTCTTATCTTGGCGGAACTAGGTTCGTTTATGTAGTCCTTGTTGTCACGGCAGTTCCTGACATACTTCTTGATAGAGCTCTTGTTATTGACCTTGTTGACCTCTGTATCGTTGGAAGCATTGACGTTGTACTTCCTTTCCTGCTTTCCAACAGCAAAGTCAATCATGGCAACAGCCCTGTTGAAGTTGTCTTCAGTAACAGGACAGAAACTACTCAGCATATAGTACATTGTGGCAGCACGTGTCTGAATCGTGTCGTTATCATAGACTGTCAATGAGGCTGGTGTTGCAGAGGAAGCAGTTTCAGTAGACTCTGAATCAAGTTTAAGTTGAGAACCATTATCTATGAAGATTTCCTTGTATAGCGTGGAGTCCTCGTAGTACTTGGAGGGAAGGATGGTCGTTTCTACGCCTTTCATTTTGACGGTCTCAATGCCACGACGGTACATTTCATCAAGTATCACAGACTGCCAGTACTTTGCATGTTGCCAGTAGTTGTCATCACCGCTACCCATTTCGTCAATCTCAGGGTCATAGTCATCAAGCATTGACAAGATGTCGGAATATGATTCCTCGAAAAGACCTTTGAGGTCAGGTATTAACGGTTCATTCGGAAATGCGGGTGCTGGAGTGGTCTCGGAATTTGCCAATTCGTCAATGGTGAAGATTGCCAGTTGGAAATAAGAGATTGCAGCAGAGAGTGAAAGCTCACACCCACGTAGCGGAACATAGACAATGACCTCAGAATCTTTTGGATTCAGTTTTCCAAGGATTTTCACAATTGACTCTAGGTCTTTCTTCCAGGACATCAACTTGAACTTTCTAATTGCTGGATTCTTCTGTTTGCTTACAATGCGCAACACCACCTCGTATACATCACTTAGCGTGTGTGAGGGTTGGAAGATGCCATATACAATCTGGTACAGGTCATCTGTCATTTCGTTGGTATACAACCCATGATAATGGGTCAGTTCCACTGGAAGAAAGTCTGTGTCTGTAATGTATTTCTTTTCCATAACCTCGAATTTACACGGCAAAGTTAGGGAAAGTTTTAGAGACTGCCAAGAAACTTTGGAAACATTAACAAATCTTCTTGGAAAACCTTTGGAAATTCAATATCTTCCAAAAATTGATTATTCCAAAAAATGCGCCTAATTTTGCACTGTCAAACACGACAAGGGGCGTGGAGATAGCAAGAGTGCGGAAGCTGACAGACGTACAACGCATATAAGAAAGATGAACGTGAACAAGTTGACATCCAAGATTTGCCAGAGCATACTTCGAGGCGAGATTGACCCATCCAAGGTCAACAGCATCGAGAAGAAACTGGGAATCAAGCTGAACCTCTCTGAAGAGCAGCTTGCTTGGTCAGCACTTGTCTTTGCGAATCGTTTGGAGTGCGCTAATAATAATTAATAAGGTATGAAGTCAACACATACATATTCTAGCCAGAAGCTCATCAATGGTCAGTGGGGCTACACCTATGACCAGGCGAAGAGAATGGTGCTGGGCGGTTACAGTGCCGATGGCAAGACCTTCACCCACACCTTCACCGTGAGCGAGCTTGCCAGTAAGGACGTGCTGTTTGCCGTTGCCCTCTGTGGTCTGCTGCATGGCGAGGAGGGTACTGTGGTAATGACATACCGTGAGCTGCTTGGCAATAATGAAGCCGCCTGGAGACTGTTTCGATATGATGTTGAATTACATAACAAATAAGGCATTATGAAAAAAATTATTGAACCAAGCGTGAAGGGTATATTCACACGAGTGATTAAGAGCCAGTTGAAAAGAAAGCTGGTTGGTGGTAACAAGGCATTTTACCTCTATTATGGAGGCTATGACCCATACATGGGCAAGCATGATTGCGCTGTGGATTACAGTGAGAGAGGCTACAATGCAGGTGATAAATGCGCAGTGTTTGCGAGAGGTAAAGGTCTTTACATCAAGCACTCCGACTATATGAAGGGGCTGGATTTCAGATTCGGTAAGGATATGACTGATGCGCAGATGACCAGGATTGCGCACAATGTCATCGATGTATACAACGATACGTTTAACAATTAAAAAGTTTGTAAAATGAAAGAGATTTTCAATTCAGCAGCAAATGTTCACGAACAAGCTGCAAACAATGTGAGTACTGAGAGGGGTACGATGAGCAACGTACAGGTAAATAACAACACTAATGATGCATCCGACTTTAGGTCAGAATGGGTTGAGGGGTACTATGACGAGTGGATTTACGTATATAATCCAAAGTTGAAGTTACTTTTAATCACTTATGCAAACGGTGATTTTGACAACATTTACGATAGGTTGGTACATGACAAGGGAGAAACCTTTACTACTAAAGCCGAGAAACAAGCATGTAACGTCGAGGAAGATGAGGTTAGCGATGCTGTCTCGCTAATCACACTCAAAGACAGCTCTTATGGTACTGTCAAGATTGACTGGAGCAATAAAGATGATGTTGCACTATTTTTGGAATAAGGCATGAATTATACAACTAATAACGGTGTAGTGGTAACTCCATCAAGGAAATTCCACGAGCACAGCCAGATTACGGAAAACCTACTTAAAGGAGCGATTTCAAGTGAAAGCGAGGCAATTGAGGATGCTTTCAAGAAAGGAGAGAAGGTTTCAATCACTCATAGCTTCCCATCCACCATTGGAGTTACTCACTGCATTCCATGTCCACCTCATTCAGAGGGTGTTTATTTCAAAAGACGTGGTGACAGACCATATTTGAGTAGGATGGTCAAGGGCAATCCCGTTGCCACAAACAAGCTTACATTCGTTCTTTATCCGCAAGGCGATAGGATGACGTTGATAACAGCCTGGATTGGCGACAAGTCGTTTCCTGAGATTGGCAATATCAATCGTTTCGAAGGCGAAGAGAACCCTATTGAGAGTTTAAAGGAAAGCGTTGAGTTCTGGATGAATCACGCATTGGTAGAAGAAGAATTATTAAATATCAAGAAGTAAGACTTATGAAATGCAAGAATTTTTTTATTAAAGGAGCATCCATACTGGTGCTACAAGAGGGTGAAATGGTCGAGTTCTATATGAACTATAAGACTAGTGATTATTTCTTCTGTGTTGGCTACAAGGCTAAGATTGAGGATATTACTGAATGTGATGCCATTAGCATCTGGAATCAGTACTTTGACAGTACTGTTGAGGAGGAGAATGCTTTGATTTCTTACTCAGAAGCAATGATGGAAGAAATAATGAAAAAGCAGAAGTCTAAAAGGAAACGACCTAAACACTCCGTGCTAGGACGACGTGGGTGATACCAGAAAGAGAGAGTGGACGATGATGTCTGGTTTTATCATGACGATAACTTTTAATCACATCTATTATTTCCAAACCCATAATAGGTAAGCGTACCGAATTGGTTGGGTGGTCACATACCACTGGTGTTCGTGAGAATGGAACAGGAAGTGACCTTTCAAATGATATATTTCATCAATTGTAATTTACCAATTATTAGTAGCCTTATTCTTATGAACACATTGTTCTTCAGGAGAGCTCAGCAAATCATCTTCACTTCTTTTTATAAAAGCCGCCATAACAAGGGGTTGCATAGTGCCACAAGTCCCAACACTCTGATGCGAGGTCACACTGAGCGCATGAAGAGCGATTGTTTCCTGGTTGCCTTGCATATTCGACACCCTTGACAGTAACTGATTCCAGAAGCTCAACTTCCTTAATGAACCCATCTGCAACCATCTTTTCTCTAATAGCGTCGTTTATGTATCTGCCTCTGTTGGCTTCGAATCCTTCTGATTCAAAGACATCATTGAGGTCTCTGTCTAGCTTAAGGGCAATCTGTACTTTACTGCGTGGACTTGCTTTGCGCCCAGCGCCATGGCGTTTGCCACCGTGGGTATTCTTTGTTTCTTCTGCCATATAATATCAATTTTGTGACAAAGATACGAATAAGTTCTAATACTTTATGCTAATAGGCGCAATTATTAAGATATTTTAGTATTACCACAATCAAGTTGCAGCAAAAGGTTAACTCGAATATGGTAATACTTAATTCAAGTTAAATAATCGCCTTGAATTTGGTATAACTATAATTTATTACTACCTTTGCAAATGAAATCAAATATGATATTATTAATGGTTAAATAAAATATAAGGTTATGGTACAGACAACATCAACACTAAGTGACAGAACCATCGAGAGAGCAAATGCAATTGCATCAGCAACTGGTTCATTGGAGATTGGTATCGAGAAAGCTTTAATGGCAGAACGTCTTATTGACAAGATGAAATTCCAGGTAACATCCTTTGAATACATTAAGAAGAGTACGGGCGAATTGAGACGTGCCTGGGGAACATTGGCTGAGAATCTGATGTCAGCAAAGGTAAAGGGCTGCAAGAGAAAGACGAATCTCAACTGCATCAATTACTTCGACGTTGAACGTGGTGATTTTAGATGCTGTTTGGTTTCTAACCTGGTTCGAGTCTTCTAGGAGAATGGGGAGCAATCCACATCCTTTTATAAATATAATAAGGTACAGGTCGTATGAAAGTGATATTTTATGTTTCGAGTGATTTATCAAACAGAATTATATTGATAGTCTTTTATAAAATAATAGGGCGTTTGTACTTAAACAAGTCATAGTGTGATAATAAAACTACGGAAAATCTCAGTGTTATAAAGAAACTACGAAAACTCTTATTTCTGCAAAAATCGGGTTTTGATTGGTGATATAAAAAAAACAATAGAATTTATCAAAGATTAAAAATATGGCGAAAGTAAAAAATTGTAAAAAGACCAGCGTAATCTTTTGTAGGTGCTCCAGCTCTGGCTACCTAGCTGGAAGACAAGATACTTCAAGACAGGTGGCAGACCTGGAAGCATATGCAAAGTATGCAAATCTTGAAGTGGTCAAAATCTTCGAGGAACATATCAGTGGGGCAAAGAAGAACAATGAGCGTCCCGTTCTCCAAGAAGCCATTGAGTTCTGCAAGGAAAAACACATCAATATAATGCTGACAAATTCCTTGGACAGGGTTGGACGTTGTGCCTTTGAGGTATTGGAAACTGTTAAGGAACTCATAGACAATGGTATCAATCTCTATATGCAGAAGGAACAGTTCACATTGCTTGGTGATGATGGCAAACCTACGATGTTTGCACCCGTCCTAATTTCCACACTGAGTTGTTGTGCACAACTCGAACGTGATTCTATTGTGTTTCGCTTAAACTCTGGACGTGCCCAATATGTCAGAAATGGTGGCAAACTTGGTAGAAAGCCTGGTAGTGTAAAAACGAGAGAACAAAAGGAGAGAGAATACAAAGAGGTGCTGGTCTACCTAAACAGAGGCTACAGCATCAGGGCTACGGCAAAGCTAACTAACGTTAGCCAGGCTACGGTTCAGAAGTTGAAGAATGAATTCATAAGGGGTACTGCATGAGTACCCCTTTGTGATGTGCCCATTATAGTTCATCTAATTCTTTCTGGGCTTCGGCTATCTTCTCATCATTCTCTTTAATCAGTTTTGTGAATAGCCGCTTTTGATAGTCTTTTCCTTTCTGGGGCAGTCCTTCACTATTCATTGCTTCCTCCATTTTTTTCTGGAACTTCTGTTTTTCAGACTTGCATCCTGCAATAACAGCCTGTAATTCTTTTCTCTTGAATTCTTTCTGACTCTGCTCTAATTTTTCCACTTCCTCTAATTCTGCTTTTGTGGAAGCTTCTACAGCTAGACTAAACCACTCTTCATCTTTATCAACGGTAATATCCACAGGCAAGTCAACAAAAGAGTCTTCTATTTCATCGTAATCTGGAGTTATCCAGACCTTTCTATTACGAACATACCAATCATCACACATGTCACCAACTCCCCATCCACTATCAGTAGATATTACCTTTGATTTGTTGTAGAACCACAAATCTCTGCTATACTCGAAAGACACAATACCAATCTGTTCTTCCTTCATCTTGCTTATCAACTCACTGAACCGCTTAACGAGCCTAAGCTGTTTTGCTGTTAGTTTAATCCTCTTGTCCATATAATAGTATTATTCTTTATTTATCTCTCACAGATGCTTATTCATTTCGGAAATTCAGATACATAGCTTTTGCCATTTCACTCATTACCCGTTTGTAGAACTGTTCATCCTCAAAGAGCTTGCTGAAAGCATCCATCTGTTCCATATAGCAGTTTTGGGCTACTTTATCAAATTCCTTGGGGAAGATACTGGTCTCAAACATGTTGGCATCATTGTTCTTGGCTTGCTTCTTCAGTGCCTTACCTGCCTTGACCATCTTGTCATAGATGGTTTCAACAATAACACGGTCTGCCTCTGTAAACTTACCAGCATACATGATGTTTATCTTCTCTATGATGTTGGTAAGGAGGTCTGTTTTCACCTCATTGGGATTCCCCTTTGAGCCTTTCTCAGGCTTAACCTTCTTATCCTTCTCTGTAGGTTTAAGTTCTATCGCTCCAGAGAAGGTTTCCGTGAGTTTGTTGTTAATCAGTGCCAGCTTGTTATTCAGGTCTACATGCTGGTGTCCCTTCTTGGGAATTACCCTATAGAAGAACTCTGCGAAGATGTAAGACTTGTATAGCTCCCTGTCAAATGTGCGAGCTACCTGTGCCATGTAAGCATAGAAACGAATGAAATTCTTCAGCAGGGAACGTACCTTGAACTGTTCTTCCTCTACCAGTGTCTGATATGCATCCATTGCAGGCTTTAAAGCTGAAGCAAGTTTACCCATATCGGTATCTCCCTGGACTCGTTTCTTGTATATATCGTATACTTTATCCTCATCACCAGTATTCCATAGGTGATACTTCTTGATGTCAGTGTCGTACTCATAGACCACGTTCACATCAACAGCATCACTAAGTAGTGTTTCTTCGAAGAATGGCTGGAATGAAGCTTTTATTTCGTCAGCACTATTAACGAAGTCTAGGATATAAGTGTCTGTCTTATCCTTGCAGCTCCTGTTGAGCCTGGATAAGGTCTGGACTGCCTTGACTCCCTTCAGTTTCTTGTCTACAAACATGGTATGGAGTAGCGGTTCATCAAAACCTGTCTGGTATTTGTCTGCCACGATGAGCACATTGTACATGTCGCTATTGAAGAATAAGGGTAGCTGTCTCTCTGATATTCTCTGGTCATCAGTGCTGTTTAGCTTGCTCTCAGTATATTCTTCTCCATTGAACTTAACTGTGCCTGAGAATGCCACAAGTGGGTGAACATCATCATACCCTTTCTTCTGGCAGTACTCTTTTACCATAAACAGGTAACGAACAGCATGTGCTCTTGATGGTGAAACAACCATAGCCTTTGCCCTGCCTCCAATCTTTGACAGGGTTACTTCACGCAGCTTCTCTACCATGACTTCTACTTTCTGCTGAAGCACAAACTCATGGTTGTCGTGATAACGCTTGATGGCTATTGTTGCAGGAATCTCCTCGAATTCTGGGTTCTCTGATACAGCCTTTGCAATTTCATAACTGGTCTCAATCGTGGTGTAGAACTTCAGCACATCCAGGATAAAGCCCTCATCAATTGCCTGGCGCATGGAATAATGGTGATAAGCATCATATGTGCCATCGGCTTGGAGTACACCAAATGTCTGTAAAGTCTTGGGCTTGGGTGTGGCAGTGAAAGCGTAGAAGTACAGGTTCTTATGCTTGCCCTGTGCTAGCAGGGTCTCAGTCATCACATCCATGCTGTCCTTTATCTCTTCCTCTGTTTTTTCTTCCCATGCAGCCATTTCTCTTAGGGCTTCATCTGTGTCTGCCAAGGCTTCCTTCAGCTTCTCAGCACTCTTACCTGACTGTGAACTGTGTGCCTCGTCTATCACTATGGCGAAGTTCTTCCTATTATGTCCGTCTAGTTCCTTGTAGATAAGTGGGAAACGATGTATTGTGGTTATGATGATGCGTTTCTTATCATTGATTGCATCTTTTAGCTTCTCAGAGTTGTCATTATCCGTAATGGTCTCAATCTGCCCTTCATAGTGGTCAAAACCCAGGATTGTGTTCTGAAGCTGGCTGTTGAGCACACGACGGTCTGTAATGACAAACACAGACTGGAATATCTCCTTATCCAGGACATCGTGCAATGATGATAGTCTGTAGGTAAGCCAGGCTATAGAGTTGGATTTACCAGAACCTGCACTGTGCTGAAGTAAGTAACTCTTACCTTCCTTGCTAGCCTTGGTGTCTGCCACAATCTTCTCAACCACGTCAAGCTGGTGATAGCGTGGAAAAATTATCTTCCTGGATTTCTTTGTGACCTTCTTACCATTGACCAGGCTAACACTTTCCTCTTCCTGAAGACTGATATAACGCTGTAGAAGTGATAACAGCATGTCACGCCTTAAAACCCACTCCCAGAGGTATGATGTCGGGTATCCGTTAGGATTGGCAGGATTGCCACCGTCACCTATATTGCCAGCACCATTGCTTCCCTGGTTAAAAGGCAGGAAAAAGGTCTTGTCACCTTGCAGATGAGTAGTCATAGCAACATCTTCCAGGTCAACACAGAAGTATGCCAGGATACGATTATTGAACCAAAACAGAGGCTCTTTCGGGTCACGGTCATACATAAACTGGTGCTTGGCATTCTCAATGGTCTGCCCTGTCAACTGGTTTTTTAGCTCCAGTGCTACCACTGGTATACCATTGACTGAAAGCACCATATCTATTGAATTCTTATTGTCAGTGGAGTAGAAGAACTGCCTGGTCTCTGTGAGGATGTTAGCCTTGTATTTTTCTACAAGCTCTTCATTGAGTCCAGATGCAGGCTCAAAGTAGACGAGCTTGATGCCAACGCCTCTGTCCTTAATACCATTGCGAAGCACATGGATAAGTCCACTCTGAGCAACATTGTTCTGGAACATCTTATAAAGCTGATGTTCTGCATTGTCACCATATAGGTTCTGATACCTAGCCCATTGTTTTGGCTGGGTAGTCTCAATGAACTTAATGAGCACTGGCATATCAATGGCTTTTGCTTTGTCATAGGTTGCCATTGTGCCTTTGATATAACCACCTTCAGATAACAGGTAGGATTCAATGTCTTGCTCGAAATTCTTCTCCTTGGTCTCCATAAGCTTCTAATTTGAGGATTGTTAGTGCTGTAGTGACTTGTCCCATACCAGGCTTGCTATAGCTGCATACAACAAGCATCTGTCCTTGATGTCGCTCTTCTTGAAGTCTGTATATGGTTTGAATGGTAGTCTGTTAGCTGACACAAACGCTGTGAAGGTTGGGTTCTTCTCATACGTCGCCTTACAGAATGACTGTGCCAGCAGATTCTCTTTTATATAGTGTGGAAGCTTCTTTTCCACTGGCAAGTCATTGTATGACTGATTGACACCGTTAGGCAGTAGGATAAGGTCTCCTATAAGATTTCTCCATTCCTTAAACTCCTCTGTCTGGCTAAACTCGTCTGTATGCCACTCGAAATGGTCACTCCAGACGTGTTCCAGCTCGAAAGGCTTACGATTCGGATTCTTGATGTAGTCAACAAAGTGATTACCCATACCGCTTGACTCTTCAATGAACGAGGTAATCCTGGCAAGGAAATACTTTACGAAACTACCATTCATACCGTGAAGTCTGAAGCTTGGTAATGAGTCAGCGAAGTCTTTGATGTCCTCTGTCTCCTCGATGAGCTTTGCCCGTAAGTCCTCAATGTTCTTACCTCTTATCTTCAGTACCAGGTTGCACATCGTATACCTAATCGATGATGACGAAAACAGTCTGTAGTTGGTTGACCTCCTCACTGTGAAGTTATCCAGGAAGTGAGCTACCATGTCTATCTTCCTATTGCAGGTCTCTTCATCATCACTGACATTCAACGGTGCAAGGTATAATGGGTAACACCATGATGGGGCAATCCTCCAGAACTGGTGATAATAAACGTGCTCCAGGTCTTTTCTGAAAGTCCTCTCTGCCTCCTTAATCTTCGTGAACTGTCTGAAGAAGAACCTGTAGTTCCCCTCAATGAAAGCCTCAATGTTGTCATTAATGGCTTCTGAGAGTAATCCCTTATCGTAGTTATCCTTGAACCAGTTATGATAGCGAGCACCGATGTTCTCGAAGTCCTCATTGACAGAATTCGCCTTTGACTGTCTGATAGTCACTGCAAATTGTGCTCTAAGCCATGACTGGAAGAATTGGTTTTCTGCGTTCTTATTGGATTCAAACTCGTCGAGTCTCAACATATCCATCTTCCACTGTGAGTTAACTGTGGTACGCTTGTCATCATGGATGAACTTGGACAGTATGAAACCCTTCAGCATGTCAGCACTGGTCAAGGGTACACCTCTGTCATTCATGGTCTCGAAGATTGTGTATGCATTCTTCTCTGACTGTGCTGTTATCTTAACCAGGATAAGGTTGTCTTTGACCCAGTATACAAAAGCCCTCAGCATATTGCCCTTGAAGTCATCTATGGGGAAGAAATTGCAGATGTCCTGGTAACGCTGTGCCATGTTCTTGGTGCTCTCATCATCTGTGTCCTTGATAGTGTACTCTCCAGTTTCATAGAGAGCCTGTAGACAGTCCTTACGCTCTGCCACGTCAATGTTAAACGACTTCTCCCCGTAGCTGTCTGAGTATACCATGTTGGCAATCTGTTCCCTCATAGTCCCCTCAGTGGCATGGTACAGATATATGAGTAACAGGGTTAATGACGTAATGCGCTGTTGACCGTCAATGATGCTACTGGTGCTACCCTTTTCATTTAGAACGATAGACCCCATGTAGTACGTTCCATAGTTTGCCACGTCCTTAAGTGAGTCACCAGGACGGTAGTTGTCCATAAACGCATTAACCAGGTCGGATACCAGTTGTTCGATGTTAACCTGCTCCCACTTGTATTCACGCTGGAAGTAGTCAACGGTGTATTTCTTGTTACTGAGGATTTCGGACAGCCTGTAGTCCTTTGCAAGAATGGCAGAATTGTTGTTAGTCTCCATAGGGCACTTCTTTTATACCAGTTACATACTCATATATGATGGACTTCTTGTATTCCTTCAATTCATCAATCTTAACCTTTTTACATTCTATAAGAGAATTTATCTCAGAACATCTGTTATCTAAATAACTTGAAATACTGTCTTGTTCATCTTTTGTTGGTAGAACAACAATGAAATTTGAAATCTTCTCCTGGGAAATCGTTGGTATAGTACCGCCTACAACACCACCTTCGACTTGATATAAGAACAGATTAGTTTGCATGTAATACCCCAGATATTTTGAATTTATTGTTGGGACGATTCTTAAAATCTGGGGATTAATCGTTGCTTCCCTAGGTAGACTATCTACATAAGATACCTTTCCATAACTTGACCCCGTTTTAACCATCAGCAAGTCTTTCTTCTTAATTTGGATTTCTGGGCTTTCATTGTATTTTTCCCAGCTAAGGAAGGTTACATTTGAGTAATCCATAGCCATTGACTGCATGTTGGAAGGGCTAAGTGTTATTGCTCCTATACCATCTTTGTTCAAATCATCGCTAGTATAACCACGAAATCCGATACGACCAAATAATGTAGCAACATTCTTAATCCTACATATTATCCAATTACTCGGTATCTCTCCAATCCAATCAATGCCACTATTGCGTGTGGGGACGTTGGGATTTAAGCCTTTGGTGACAGCCTCGGTAATGATAGATTGCCTATATGCTTTCAGTTCCTCTATCATCTGTTCTTGTAGAGCTACCATCTCGTCGATGTCACTACATACCTTATCTAAATAATGTGCGATTCTATCTTGTTCATCCCTTGGTGGGACAACCAATGTCGTACTGTTAATGATTGACTGAGATATGCTGAACACCTTTATGCCAGAAACCTTGCATCTTACCTGGCTTCTCCAGTAAGGTGACATGAAGTAGTATGCAAAATACTTATTGTCATTTTGAACTGTCCAGTGAGCAATGACTGAATGATAACCTGCATAAACATCAAGATGTTTATCAATGTATACACAGTTACCACAACCCTCTATGTCTTCTGAAGTGTCGGCGAAAATAAAATCTCCTTTAACGACTTTGGAATTGTTACCATTATCAGTTATACTATCAGGTACGTACCTCAGAAGGTTTGCGTCAAGTCTTGTACCTGTATTGAGTTTTGAATGAATTTGTCCATAACTAATCACGGCATTACCTTCTGGAACTAAATCAGCTTTGGTAAAAGACAATCCTTTACCTGTTCTAAAGAAATGTTTAAATGGGATGGTACACCAGTCTTGAGGAATCAACCCTATCCATTCATTACCACTATCTTTCATAGCTTTGTTCATCGTCCCATGATTTTTGCCATTAGACTTGCCTCCTGTTGCTCCAGTTCTTGCAGGTGAGCAAAGATTTCTTCACTCTTTCGTGGGGCAACATACTTGTAGAATTCACGGGTAAATGGGATTTCGTAACCTACCTTACTCTTTTTCTCATCAATCCATGCGTCAGGCGCATACGGGTAGACATTCTTCTGCATGTATGCCTCTATATCTTCCTTGAAAGGAATATTCTCAGTATCCCTGAGACTTGTATCAGGCTGTGGTTTACCTTTCTTCAGTATGGGATTACCAGCTTCATCTTTCATAGGACGTTCAACCACAACCTTCGTATACTTGAAGTCCTCGTTGTCTTTAACCTTGCTTTCAACAACCAGTTCTCCATCCTGGTAAACTCCATCTGCAAATGCCATATACGCCTTACTGATGAGTTTAATGCAAGGGTCTGTGAACTCATTTCGCTTGTTTCCAAGGGATTTACGACGTTTCTCACAGCACTTGCTGGCATCGATAAGCTGAACCTTACCAACCCTCTCTGGAGTCTTGTTCTTGGTCACAATCCAGATGTATGTAGCAATGCCAGTGTTGTAGAACATGTCATTAGGTATCTGAACGATTGCTTCCAGCCAGTCATTATCCAGGAGGTATCCACGAATATTGCTTTCACCACTGCCAGCATCACCCTTGAAGAGAGGTGAACCGTTCTGAATAATAGCCATTCTTCCAGTATCCTTCAGCTTCGCAATACCATTGAGCATGAAGAGCTGTTGACTGTCACCAATGGCAGGAAGACCAGGTGCAAAGCGTCCCATGTCGCCCTTCTTGAACTCTTCTTCAACCTTGGATTTCTCATTCTTCCACTCAATACCAAATGGTGGGTTGCTGATAATGAAGTCAAACAGGTATCCACTAAACTTGTCATCAGACAGGGTGTTACCGTGTCTCATATTCTCAGCATCACCTCCCTTAATGAGCATGTTAGCTTTGGCAATGGCAAAGGTCTGTTCGTTCAGTTCTTGACCGAATCCAGTAAGCTGTGCCTCTGGGTCAATCTCCATCAGCTTTTCAAACATGCAGTCAATCATCTGTGAAGTACCCATTGTCATATCGTACACTGAAGCTACAATACCGTCACGTTTCATCATTTCCATCACAGGCACAATCAGCAACTCTACCATGAGGTAAATGATGTCCCTGGCTGTGAAGTGTGCTCCAGCCTGTTCATCGTATGATTCACTGAATTTCCTCACAAGCTCCTCGAAGATGTAGCCCATATCAATGGCACTGATAGCGTCAGCTCCCATATAGGCTTTCTTTGAACAGAACTCTTGGATAACATTATACAGGATGCCGTTGTGTTCCAGCTTAGTAATCTCTTTGTCAAAGTCAAACTTCTCGATGATGTCCACAACATTCTCGCTGAAGTGGTTAAGGTAGCTTCTGAAGTTGTCGGCAATGTTCTCTGCATCTGACAGCAAACCCTCGAAGGTGAATGGGGAAGTATTGTAGAAGTCATACCCAGATGCTGTTGTCAGGAATCCTTTCCTCACTACCAGTCCTCGCTCATCACAGAGCTTGTTTGCTTTCAGAACAGCATCCTTTGTAGGTGCGAGTGTGTCGCTGAATCGTTTGATAACGCACATTGGCAGTATTACATTGCCATACTCATGGGGCTTGTATGTACCAACTAGTTTATCGGCAATAGCCCAGATGAGGTTAGCCTTCTCCTGGACATTTATAGTTGTTCGTTTCTGTAGTTCTTCAGTAGACATATCTTATTTATAGCTTTTTATTTCTGGACAAAAGTACACAAAAATTTCCATATTTAAGGTGAATTATCTAAAAAAGATTAATAATATGTTAGAATGAAAGCA
>OCVV011167041.1_pt1 | contig 15760 bp, 15 predicted proteins | sample 1539721 | NCBI WGS metagenome assembly OCVV01 (sample SAMN02144230, study PRJEB22623) | gut metagenome | biome: sheep rumen | host: Ovis aries | place: New Zealand
GTCGGTGACAGTGAAACCCATCTCGCGGAAAGCCGCCGCCGACCTGTCCCTTGTCGCCTTGACCTTGCCAACAGTTTCGCGGAAATACTCCTCGTCCTTAAGACTTGCGATAGCAGTTTCAATGGCAAGCTGGTCAAGTGGGTAGCTGTTGTAGCTGTCCTTGACTGCCTGCATGTAGTTTATAAGTTCAGGCTGTGCAAACGCCATACCGATGCGCATGCCCGCCAGCGACCTTGACTTCGAGAAAGTCTGTGTGACTATCAGATTGTCGTACTTCTCTATCAGTTCAACACAGCTGTAACGCCCGAAATCCACATAAGCCTCATCTATTATCACGATGCAGTCGCGGTTGTGTTCAAGCAGGTCCACAATAAAGTCTTTGCCGACACCGATGGCGGTAGGCGCATTCGGGTTAGGTATGACAACGCCGCCGTTTTCGGGGTAGTAGTCCTTTACGTTTATCAGAAAATCGCCGTCAACAGGCTTTGTTTCGTAGGGAATTTTCAGCAGTTCGCACCAAACAGGGTAAAAACTGTAAGTTATATCGGGGTAGAATATCGGCTTATCCGAGTTGAAAAACGCCCTGAACGCCGTAGCCAGCACATCGTCCGATCCGTTGCCGCAGAACACATTCTCCGCCTTAAGACCATACCTTTCAGCCAGTGCCGCCTTAAGGGGCACTGCATCAGCCGAAGGATACTTTTTCAGGTCGAAAATATCCTTTTTCGCCAGCACCTCAGCCACCGCAGGCGCAGGCGGATAGGGGTTCTCGTTGGCATTCAGCTTGATGATATTCTCATTTTTCGGCTGTTCGCCCGCCACATACGGCTCAATATTTATCAGATTTTTTCTCCAGAGTTTTTCAGACATTTCGTTACTCTCCTCACATTCAAAATTGCAGATATCGCATGGTGAATATCCTGCCCCGCATCAGACGGCACAGCAGACACTCACGCCCGTCCGAACATTCAACTTTCTGAAATATTATAACACAGCGCGTGCGCTCTGTCAAATTTCAGTATAGTAAAGTATTACCATGCTATCACCATGAATTATTATATCACACCCTCCCCCGCTTGTCAATAGCCGCAGGATATTTTTAAAATAAACGACATAATAATTTTCCCCGCAAACCGACCGCAAAAAAAGGCGGAAAGCCCACGCTTTCCGCCTAAGATGTCATATTATTACTCAGCAGCAGACTCTACAGCTTCCTCAGTTGCCTCAGCTGTGTCGCCCTCAGCCGCACCGTCTTCCTTATCAAGACCTGTGATGGTGAAAGTAACTTCAAGGCTCTGTGAGAACATCAGTTTGCTCTTGTCGATAGCAGGATCTTCCTTGCCCTTGCCGTACTCGTTGTATATCTCAAGTCTGTAGCAGTTGTTGTCACTCTCGATATTGCCCTTTACGATCTTGGCATCATCGAACTCAACTTCCTTGCCGTCAGCCTTGATGGAATCAACAGTAACACTTATCTCCTGACCTGTGTACTTGCCTCTTGCCTTCTTGTTAACACCGTAGTTCTCTTCATCGGTGAACTTCTTCTGGTCGCCCTTTTTGGTTTCCTCGCCTGTGTCGGTCATTGTACCGTCGCAGATACCTGTGATATCTACGCAGAATACTGTTGCGCCGTTAGCAGGGAATACAACGCCCTCGTTCTCGTCCAGCAATACCTGAGGATTGTAAGCGCCTGTAACAGCGTCCTGAGCCGCGATCGAGTCCTTTGTGATGGAAACAGTGTATGTGCCGTCACCTGTAACATCAGCGTCAACGCCGTAAGCGCCGTCAGCTCTCAGATCCTCAGGGTAACCCTGACCCGAGAAGTTAGACCAGAACCACTCGCTGTCAGCGAACATCAGGAAAGCATCGTAGCCCTTGAATTCCGTAACAGCCTTGTAGTCAGGATCAGGCTTAAAGCACTCCAGACCTGTAACTTCGTCGATGTAAGGCAGGTCGCTCGCAGCAGAATCGCCGCCCTCTTCAGCCTTGCTTTCCTCAGCGGGAGTTTCTTCCTCAGCCTTGCTCTCTGCGGCAGCTGCTTCCTCGCTTGATGCCTCTTCTGCTGCGCTCTCGGCAGCCTTTGTTGTAGTTGTGGCAGCTTCGCTGCTGCCGCCCTCAGAAGTATCACCGCAAGATGCGAAAACAGCAGTTGTCAGACACAGTGCGCAAGCCATAGCCATTATTTTCTTTAACATAATAAATACCCTCCGTCCTTAATATCCGTTCAATACTATGCACAAGCCCTATTTTCGGGCTTTCCTCATTTTGATTGTACATTATTTTCCCCATTTTTTCAAGGTGTTATTTGTACAAATTACCCTTAGCGATGAACAGAAATAATCGTGGACTTTGCACAAAATGCTCTAATTTGGTATTAACTTTTTATCATATATAGTCATTTTGAATAATTTTGGCAATTTTAATTCCATTTTAAGGCATTAACGCCCCCTCCGCCGAGAAAAGTTCACCACCGTTAACAAAAGATTTACAAAGCCGAGTTCAACCACAAAAACAGCTTTCCCCCGCTGTGCGAAGGAAAGCTGTTCATCAGTCGATATCGATAAATTCGGCGCTGCCGCCGTTATTATCTTCCTTTTTGCGTCGGAAAACGCTGCGCGAAATAGATATTCTTCCTGTCAGGTTCATTATGCCCGCCACCAGCAGACATATCCCCAGTATGGTCATAGCGCCGTTGACTATCAGCAGAGGATTCACCAGCAGTGATATGCCCAGCAGAGCCGTCAGCAATGCAGGCAGAAAAGCCCTCAGCCAGTTGGGTTCGCCCCTGCCCTTCACATAAAGCGCCTCCTGAACGTTTACCACACCGCTGACCAGCATGTAACAGCCGAATACCAGCGAGATGACTTTAGGGATAAAATCAGGTCTTACCATGACGAATATGCCAGCCGCCATGAAAATAACGCCCGATACCAGACCGCTCGCCCTTTCGGGGTCAGCCTTGTGCCCGACAAAGTACTTTACCAGTGATGCCGCGCCGTACAGCGCCATCAGCCCGCCGACAACGATGCCCACCATTCGGGTAAAAAATCCCGGTCTGTATATCAGTGCTCCGCCCATAACTATACAGAACGCCGACAGCACCCAATAGTTGCGGACTGCCTTTTTCAGACTTTCCATGCTCAGCCCTCCCTTTCGCTCTCAGCCTCTTTTTTCAGCTTTACAGCCTTGATGACCTTCATGCGCGAGAATTCCTCTCTGTCCTTCTCTTCCAGCGAATCGGATATGAACTTGACAGTATTTGTGTAGCGCGGGATTATTATGTTCTGCAAAGCGTTCGCCCTGCGCTGAGTTTTCTTTATCGCCACCGAAAGCCTGTATATGCTGTTCTCGACCTCAGCCAGCGTTACAGTAAGCCTCTTTACCTTCTCAAAAGCAAGGAACGCTCTGTCCAGCTGCGAGTCCGTCCTTGAAAAGCCGTAGCAGACATCTGTTGGCGTTTCATGGAAAATGACTTCGGGCAGTTCAACGCCCATTACGCTCTTTGAACTCAGTTCGATGCCTTTCTCGATGGGCATGCACTCCGCATAAGGCATTATGACACCCATCGACATGTTTGCAAGTTTCAGCATCTCATAAGCCTCTTTGTAGGTTTCCTCTATGGAACTTCTCAGTTCTTTCGCCTTTTCCACCAGCGTCATTATCTCGCGTATCAGAATGTTGCGTTTTCTGTCCAGCAGCTCGTAACCCAGCGCTGCAAGCTGTAGATTTTTCTTGGTAGCCATAAGGTTTCCTTTGGTAGGAAACACCTGCTGTTCAGCCATTTTCTCACCTCGTATCTTCGGTTATCCCGTACAGCCGTTGACCAGACGTAAAAATTCATGCGCGGCAGATATCTTCCGCCCCATGCGAACCCCGCCGCGCAATTATGGATCATGGATCAAAAAGCCGCTTCTTCGGGCTTGTAGAACTTTTCCAGATGTTCGTCATCGACACGGTCAAGTTCGCTCTTCGGCAGAGTCGAAAGCAGTGCCCAGCCGAGATCAAGCGTTTCCTCGATGGAACGGTTCGTTTCAAAGCCCTGATTTATAAAATGCTCTTCAAACAAGTTACCGAATTTCAGGTAAGCCTTGTCTGTGTCGGTAAGTTCTTCCTCACCTATTACCGATGCCAGCGACCTTGCATCCTGCACTTTTGCGTATGCCGCAAAAAGCTGGTTAGCACACATCTGGTGGTCTTCTCTGGTGTAGCCCTCACCGATGCCGTCCTTCATCAGTCGCGAAAGGCTCGGCAGTATGGCAACGCCCGGATAAATGCCCGTAGCATCGAGGTTTCTGTCAAGCACTATCTGACCTTCTGTGATGTAGCCCGTCAGGTCGGGTACAGGGTGGGTGATATCATCGTTGGGCATTGTAAGTATCGGTATCTGTGTGACAGAACCGCTTGAACCCTTGACGATGCCCGCTCTCTCATAGATAGCCGCAAGGTCGGAATACAGATAGCCGGGATAACCCTTTCTGCCTGGTATCTCGCCCTTTGATGACGAGAACTCACGCAGCGCCTCAGCATAAGAGGTCATATCTGTCAGTATTACCAGTATGTGCATGTTCTTCTCAAACGCCAGATACTCAGCGCAGGTAAGGGCACACTTAGGTGTCAGTATACGCTCGATTATCGGGTCATTGGAAAGGTTCAGGAACATGGCAACTCTCTGCAAAACGCCTGTTTCCTCAAAACTTCTGCGGAAGTAGTCCGCAACATCGTTGGTAACGCCCATCGCGCCGAATACCACCGCAAAATCCTGACCCGCTTCGTCCGCTATCTTTGCCTGACGAACTATCTGCACCGCCAGCTTGTTGTGCGAAAGACCCGAACCTGAGAAAATAGGCAATTTCTGACCTCTGATAAGTGTCATCAGCGCATCTATCGAAGAAATACCTGTGTTTATGTAGTTTCTTGGGTATACACGCGAAACGGGGTTCAGCGGACTGCCGTTTATATCGCGGCTCTCTTCTGCCACTATCTCGCCCAAACCGTCTATCGGCTTGCCCGCACCGTTGAATATGCGTCCCAGCATCTCGCCCGAAAGCGGCAGTTCCATCGGTCTGCCTTCAAAGCTGGTGGTGGTGTTTTTCAGCGAAAGCCCTTTTGTGCCTTCAAACACCTGCAAAACAGCCTTGTCCTCATACACCTCAACGACTCTCGCCAGACGGTGTGTGCCGTTGTCAAGTTCTATATCGGCTATCTCATCATAGCTGACATTCTTGCACTTGTCCAACACTACCAGCGGTCCGTTGATCTCGCTCAAACCTATATATTTGATATTCAATCAGACCACCTCCGCTTTCTTGTACCAATCGGTCATTTCGCGCTCATATTCATCGAACATGCCGAGCTTGTCATTTGGGATATCATACTTTATCTTTATGAGCTTGTCAGCCCAGCCGTTTTTCATTATCTCATCGATCGATACGCCCTTGCCCAGTGCTTCCTTTGATAACTCAAAGAACTGTATTATCGCTTTCATCATGCGGTACTGCTTATCCAGCGGCACATAAGTATCGTCCTTATGGTAAGCGTTCTGCTGTAAGAAACCTACACGCACTACCCTTGCCACTTCTATCAGCAGTTTCTGGTCATCGGGAAGTACATCTGTACCCATCAGCTTGACTATCTCCATCAGGCTGTTCTCCTCCACCAGAATATTTGATATCTGCTGTCTTACCTCCATGAAATCGGGGGCAACATTGTTCTTGTAATAAGCACTCAGGTCATCTGTGTACTCTGAGTAGCTGGTATTCCAGTTTATCGCAGGATAGTGTCTTGCATAAGCCAGCGCCTTGTCCAGCGCCCAGAAGCATCTTACGAAACGCTTTGTGTTCTGGGTGACAGGCTCCGAGAAGTCCGAACCCTGCGGTGATACCGCACCGATTATAGTTACCGAACCCTCAGCGCCGCCCAGTGTCTTCACATATCCCGCTCTCTCGTAGAACTCGGATATTCTCGAAGGCAGGTAAGCAGGGAAGCCTTCTTCTGCGGGCATCTCTTCCAGTCGTCCCGATATCTCACGCAAAGCCTCAGCCCAGCGTGAGGTCGAATCTGCCATTATCGCTATATGGTAGCCCATGTCGCGGTAGTATTCAGCCAGTGTTATGCCCGTGTATATCGAAGCCTCACGCGCCGCAACAGGCATGTTCGATGTATTAGCTATCATCGTGGTCCTGTCAGTCAGCGGACGCTGTGTCTTGGGGTCTATCAGTTCGCTGAACTCTTCAAGTACCTGCGTCATCTCGTTGCCGCGCTCGCCGCAGCCTACATATACGATTATATCCGCATCGCACCACTTTGCTATCTGGTGCTGGTTCATGGTCTTGCCCGTACCGAAACCGCCCGGTATAGCCGCAGTACCGCCCTTAGCCACAGGCACGACCGTGTCGATTATACGCTGACCTGTTATCAGCGGTCTTGACATCGGCATTCTCTCCGCACACGGGCGGGGAGTTCTGATAGGCCACTTCTGGCAGAGAGTAAGTTCTTCTTCCCTGCCGTATTCATCTCTTATCCTGCATACCACATCGTTGACGGTGTACTTGCCCGTCACCGCAGTCCAGATGACCTCACCGCCCTTTGAAAGCGGCGAAAGCATGCACTTGTGTGTTATCAGCGCAGTTTCGGGACAGGTAGCATATATCTGTCCGGGACGAAGCATGTCGCCGCGCTTGACCGCCAGCGTCACCTCAAATTTCCTCTCGGTGTCCAGCGACGGCACGTTCGCACCCTCAGAGATAAACGCACCGCTTATCTCCTCCAGCCTTTTCAGAGGTCTTTCTATGCCGTCATACATGTTGTCCAGTATTCCGGGACCCAGTGTTGCCGCCATCGGCGCACCTGTGCCGTAAACAGGTTCACCCGGTTTAAGACCTGTGGTAGTTTCATAGACCTGCAAAGTAGTTTCTTTCGCACTTACACGAATTACCTCGCCTATCAGCTTTTTGTTGCCCACAAACACCATTTCCTGCATGGAAAAACTCTTTGTGTTCCTGACAGTGACGACAGGTCCGTTGACCGAATATATCTTATCCATTGTTTCCGTACTCATTCTATTCACGCCCTTTATGTGAACTCTACCAAACCCCGACGGGCGTTCGGTATACCGCAGGTCAAACCCCGCAGATGTTTGTGTTTTATTATTGCAAAGCCCCGCCGCGCATACGCCCGATGACCTGCTAATTCAGCGAAAGACCCGCCTTGCCTGCAAAGCCGCTCTTCTGCCTGTTGTATTCGTTGTCGAAAGTGCAGTCAACAGCCAGATTGTCCTCAGGGTAGACCACCATAAGCCCGCCCAGCAGGATATTCCCGCTCTCGCAGACGGTAAATCTGCCGCCGCATGTCAGCTTGTCTGCATACTTCATGTCAGCAGATGCCAGCCTTACCTCGCCCTTTTTGTCGGGATAAGCATCAGCGCATTCCTTTGCACGCTTCACCAGCAGTGCCTCATAGTCAGCCGTCTGACGGAAAGCCGCCAGCTTTTCCCTGACATTTTCAAACACCTTGCCGATGACCTCTTCTCTTGCGGTCAGCACGACTCTTCTCGAATCCAGTCTGCCCGCCGACTGCGCCCTCTGTGTCGCTTCACGCACTTCCTTATCGACCTTAGCTTTGCTGGTCTTTACAAGTTTCTCAGCCTCAGCCTTAGCCTGCAAAATGGTCTGTGCGCATTTTTCCTCAGCTTCTTTTATTATCTCTTCAGCCTTTTCGGCAGCCTCATCAAAGACCGCCTGCTTGAATTTTTCCAGCTTTTGTGTCTGATCAGTCATACTTGTCCTCCGATCATTTTACAGCTTGATGCCCACAGCCTCCGCCAGATACTTTGATATGGTATCGGATATGTTCGCTGTGGCATGTCTGTCGGGTATCTCAACTATCAGCGGCACCGCGCGGTTCAGCTTGTAATCCATGACCTTGTTGGTACACTGTTTCAGTGCCAGTTCAGTCATCAGCACTATGCCCACATCCTCAAGTTCCATCGCCTCGTCCAGCGCCTTTGAAACTTCTTCGGGGGTGTGTACCACCTTGCCCTCGATACCCGCCAGCCTCATACCCATCAGGGTATCTATGTTGTCGCTAAGCAGATAGAATTTCATACTTAGCCGCCGATGTTCGATATGATAAGGATCGAGATCAGCAGACCGTACAGCGCGATACCTTCACCCAGTACGACGAAGATCAGTGCCTTAACGAAGTTCTTGGGATCTTCGGAAGTAGCGCCGATAGCCGCAGGCGCACCCGAACCAACTGCGATGCCCGAACCGATACAGGAAAGACCTACCGAAAGACCTGCTGCCAGATATCCCAGACCTGCGCCTGTAGAGATCGCCTTTGCAACAGTCGTGCCCTCTTCAGCGGCGAATGCCACCAGATTGCTGAAAGGCAGTATCATGCCCACCAGCATCAGACCCGCAAATGTACACAGGTTGCCGATGAAAGCGCCCTTTGCAGACTTCTCACCTGTCTTTATCTTCTTTGCCATTACAAGAAAAGGTACTGTCAGCAGAACGACAGCTGCCAGCGGCATCAACATTATTTTAAGCATATCAAAAACCTCCAAATAAGTTTATCAAACATTTACCTCAGTATCGAAGCTGACGCTCATAGGCTCAAAAGCCTTGCCGTCGCTCTCATAGAAACGCGAGAATATCTCATAGAATTCCAGACGGATTATCTGTATCGCAACTATCATGCCCTCCATCGCCATAACGAAGAGGTTGCCGATGATAAGTGTCACAGGCTTGCCCGCAGATGCGGTCATATCCATCAGGGTCATTACCACCATCATCATACCCGCGTGTGACAGTACGAAGCCGCCAACTCTCAGGAATGACATTGTATTTGAAACATAACTCAGCAGAAACTCGAACATCTCAAAGAAATTCTCAACGATGAACCCGCCGATGGTCATATCTTCCTCGTCCTCAGACAGCCTCCACTTTTTGTACTTCACCGCTATCGAGAAAGGAACGCGGCAGAATATACATATCAGCGGTATAACTATCAGGAATATCTTGAACGGCAGTGACATGACTTCTATCTTAAGCATCATGGTGCATACAACGCCCACACATACCGATGCGTAGAACACCAGACCCGCTATGCCGTTGCAGCCGAATATAGCTTTTTCGTAGTTCTTCTCCTTGAACCCGATGCCGATATTTATGAGCATCGAAACAAGTATCAGGAAAATGCCTATACCCACAGCAGTCAGCAGTATGAAAGTTGACTGCTTGAATATCTTCAGCGGCAAAAAGTCAACGCCGAAATTCTCAAACACAGGGTCGAGCAGTTCCTCAAAGCCGAATACCGAGCCGTAAAGCGTACCGAATACCATGCTGGAAAGTCCGCATCTGGTCACCATGCCGCCCGCAGGCTTGTTTATCTTCTTGCTTATCAGGAAGCCCAGCAGGAACAGCAGAAAGCCCTGTCCCAGATCACCGAACATTATACCGAACAGTATCGTGTAGGTTATCGCCACGAATGCTGTCGGGTTGAAGCCGTTATACTTAGGCAGACCGTACATCTCGACCAGCATCCCGAAAGGTCTTGTGAACCAGCCGTTTTTCAGCACCGTAGGCGGCGTTATGTTCGCGTCCGCATCAGCGGGCAGCAGAACGACTTCCACCTCGTCCATATCCTTGAACCCTTCACTGAACTTGTCAGCATTTTTCTTCGGTACAAAGCCCTTTATGTAGAACTTTTCCTTCACCGCCCCGACTTTTCGGCGCAGTTCAAATATATCATACCGCTTTTTCAGTGCAGTGTAGGCTTCCAGCACAGTCTGGTCGTGCTTTTTCGCCAGCTGACTTATCTCCTTGTCGAGCGCCTCTATCTGCGCTTTCTTTTCCTTTATCTGACTTTCCAGCTTTTTCAGCGCCTCGTCAGTGTTGCCCGTTACATAATCGGGTATCCTTATCCTCTCAAAGAACATCGAGCGGAAGATGCTGTCTATCAGTTCCTTGTCGCCCTCTGCACAGAAGTACATGCCCCAGCAGAAGTCCTTCGTAGTTTCAAAAGGCACAAAGAAGAATGTCTGGTCGTAGTACTGCAACTTCGCCAGATTGTCCGCAGGCATGCGTCCAACGCGGCAGGCAGTATGCTTGCAGGCGAATATCTTACTGAAATCGTTGTTCATGCCCCGCAGGTGGTCTACCTGTAAAACAGCCCCCTCCAGTTCGGATACTTCCTTTGCAAGCCTTTGCTTTTCCTTGCTCTTTTCCTCTATCTCACCGTCAATATTATCCGACAGTTCGCAAAACTGTTCAGCCGTCCAGCCCTTGAAGCGAGTGCCGGGCGCTTCGGTCAGCTTGATATCCATCTCACTCGCCAGTGACGCGAATTCTTTCAGCGGCACGCCGAAAGGGTTCTTCTCATTGAGCAGCCTTACCGTTGAGTTTGCCTCGTTCTTGAAAGCAGGCTCTATATGGAAACACCCGCTGTCACAGCATCGCATCAGCGTTTCGTCCAGATCCTCAAATCTGCCGATTATATTGACAAGCGCCATTTTCTCGATCGCCATATTCCGATGATCGCGCTCCTTTCCGTAATAAATTCAAGAGGTCGCCCTCTAAAGCGTTATCAGCTGCGCTTCTATAGCCGCAGCCTCCACACCGTATCTGATGCCCTCGATTATAGTCACCAGATTTGAAACATCTATATCGCAAAGCTGTATGAAAGCATAAAGCGATACGGGAGCATAGGTGCTGCCCGTCAGATAATGCCTCAGCCTGCGTATCTTCACGCTGTTTATCTCCACCTCGATATTGTCGGTATCAGGCGAATTCTTGCCGTAAATGGTATGGTTGACCATATCCATCATGACCTCAGCGTCAGCGGCTTCATACAGCCTTTCCATATTCTTTTTGCCTATACCGTAGAATTTCAGCGACCTGCGCTTTATCTCCTCAGGCTCATACCCGAAGTATGCTTTCATACGGTAAGCGTTTATGATATTGCGGCAGTCTATCTCGCGCAGTATCATGGTCTTCAGCTCGTCCGATACCGCCCCGCCGAACTCCTTATCCGCCTGCTCCAGCAATTCAGCATAATAATCCGTCCTCAGACGAAGTTCGCATTCGGTATAGTCGGCATTGCCGTCCTCCCTGACGGGTATGCGCCCCAGCACCTTGCCGTAGCGCGTGCCTTTCAGCCCCGCCACCAGTTCTTCATAGGTCTGCGAGTTGCTCAGTTCCATCACAGGTATGCTAAGGTACTTTATAAGGTATCCGGGCAGGTCTGACAGATAAGTGCGGTCAAGCGACGAATTTATGCGGTTGATTATCGAGAGTATGCACTCTATCTCGCTGCGCCTTATCAGGAAGCCAAAGAACGGTTCTTTGTCAAGCCCCTGAAATTTGCACAAACGTATGTAAGTTTCAAAATTCTCCCTGTACAGAAGTTCTTCCAGATAACCGCGATGTATGGTATTCGGGTCAACTTCGGTGAAAGCCTCTTTGAAACGTGCCGACCTCGCGATGAACTCAGCCGCTTCGGGAACCGTCCTCAGTGCCGCCATCTCCCTGTATTCTTCGGGCGTGAACAGCTGTGCGTACTTTGCCCTTATCTTGGCAGTCGTCGCATTTGAACTGTAATTATCCAGCATGTCGGGCACCCCCTTTCAAGCCGCACTACCCTTGACCCGTTATCGCGGCGACTATGTCGTTTTCCCACTTTTCGTGGTTCTTCTCAAAAGCCTCGCTCAGCGCTTTCAGCTGCGCCTGCTCGCTCTCTTTCAGCGCGCCTGCATTGTTTGCCGCGCCGCATTCTTCCAGCTTTTTTCTGCGGTATTCTTCCGCTTCTGCTTCGGCTCGCATTCGTATCTCACCGACTTCAAAATCGCAGGAAAGTTCCATCTCGCCGCGCTTTTCCATAGCTGCTTCCAGCTTTTCTTCGGCAAGTCTGTCAGTTTCCAGTATCTCGCTGATTATATCCAAACCGATCGCTCTCCTTTCGGCTATCATTTCTGTTTATCATGCAGAACGCTTTACTGCACTGATGCAAAAAAGCACTCTGCCCGAAACACAAATCCATTTTACAACTTTTTTGAATAAAATTCAAGCAAAGCCTGACCTTTTCCACGCTTTTAACAATTGCTAACTTAAGTGCCGATTAATTTCGTTGATATTTACCAGAATTGCCTTTATATACGCCTCAAAACAGCCGCAATTATTGTTTAAAAGCACTGTTATCTGACCCTGACGTTAACTTTAAATTAACATACGGCGCTTGACAAACGAAAAAAAAAGTGGTATAGTTGTATGTGTTGTGAATACACTTGTTTGCCGGAGGTGAACTTTTCGTGGCAGAAAACGACTCGGGTCTGGTGATAGTCAGTGCAGATGTACTGCCTGACATAGTGCTCAAAGTGCTTGCCGCAAAGCGCATGCGTGCAAGGGGCGAGGTATCTACCTCTACCGAAGCGTGCAGGGCAGTGGGCATATCGAGGAGCGCGTATTATAAATATAAAGACTCGGTTTTCAATTACGAGGAAAGGCTGACCAACAACATCGTGTCAGTCTACTGCACCCTGCGTGATGAAAAGGGTGTGCTTTCATCAATAATCTCAAAGCTGTATGAACTTGGCACGAATATACTGACGATAAACCAGAATATCCCTGTTGACTCAGTGGCAACGGTGACATTTTCGGTCAGGTTCGACAGAGATGCGCTCAACACTCAGCGGCTCACTGAGGAGCTTTCAAAGGTCGCAGGCGTGGTGGAAGCGAAGATAATCTCAGGCGAGTGAGAAAATTTCCTGCGCATACGGCGCGGGGCAAATAAATACAAACCGTTCTGACCGACCGAGTTCGGTCAAAAATACAATGGGAAGAGGATAATTTATGAGCAAGAATGTAGCAGTCATCGGTTATGGTGTGGTAGGCTCGGGTACTGTCGAGCTGTTTATGAAGAACAGAGATGCCATCAACAAAAAGATAGGCAGAGAATGCGATATCAAGTACATTCTCGACCTGAGGGATTTCCCTGAGTCGCCTTTTGCCGACCGCATCATACACGACTTCGATACCATTCTGAACGATGATGAGATAGAAGTTGTAGCAGAGGTAGTAGGCGGTACAACTTTCGCATATGAATACACCAAGAAGCTGCTTGCAAAAGGCAAGAGCGTGGTAACTTCCAACAAGGCACTTGTTGCGGCTTACGGCGCCGAGCTTTTGCAGCTGGCACAGGATAACGGCTGCAGCTACCTGTTTGAAGCAAGCGTAGGCGGCGGTATACCGATAATCAGACCGCTTTACAAGTGTCTGGCAGGCAACGAGATACAGCAGATATCGGGTATCCTCAACGGTACTACCAACTTCATTCTCTCCAAGATGATAAAGGATCAGATGTCCTTTGAGGACGCGCTGAAACTGGCTCAACAGCTGGGCTATGCCGAAGCCGACCCCACTGCCGATGTTGAGGGCGAGGACGCATGCCGCAAGATCTGCATACTGGGTTCGCTGGTATACGGCAAACACATCTACCCCGAAATGGTACATAAGTCGGGCATCACCCGCATCACCCTCGATGATGTTGAGTACGCCGCAAACGCAGGCTATGTCATCAAGCTGATCGCTTCTGTAAAAAGACTTGAAGATAACAGCCTCAGCGCTATCGTTTGCCCAAGACTCGTTCCCAAGAGCAATATGCTGGCAAGCGTTGACGATGTTTACAACGCAGTCAGCGTAACAGGTGACGGCGTGGGCGATGTACTGTTCTACGGTCAGGGCGCAGGCAAACTGCCTACCGCTTCGGCTGTTGTCGGTGACATCATCGACTGCCTCAGACATCAGGGCAGATCGCTGGGCATCCACTGGGAAGAGTCCAAGAAGGATGAGAAATTCGTTGTAAGATACAAGGACACCAACTGCTCCATGTATGTTCGTCTTAAGGGCGAAAACGTTCAGGAACTCAAGCCTTCCATCTCCGAGATGTTCGGCAAGCTGATGTATATCGAGCGCACCAACCGTCCCGATGATGAACTCGCTTTCATCACTCCAAATATGGTCGAGAGCGATATAGATGCTAATCTGGAAACTCTTTCCAAGTCTGCCGAGATAGCAAGCAAGATCAGAATGTTCTGATATATCCGATATAATGATACAAGCCGCAGAACACAGCGTTCTGCGGCTTTTTTAGTTACCGTTCGTTTTCTTTATACTCCCAGTTTTGATGTGTATTGCTGATGATACAAAATGGCTGTTCTTTCGTATTAACCAAATTGGGATTCTTTATATGGACTGCTTGTCTTTCTCACCTGCATTGTCTTTCTTATCTTCGGGCTTTTTCCTGTCCCGCAAAATATAGACCAGCCACCCCTTAAACACCAGCATCAGCGTCCCCAGTACTGTCAACACGATGCCGCCCGTTATCCTGTTTGCGGAAGTCCCCTCAACATAGTAATCGTAACCATCGGGGTCGTAGTATACCTTTACGTTCCCGCCTTCTTTAAAGCCGTCCTTTTCGATATATATTTCATGTACAGGACACTTGCTGTCATTTACCTCTATATAATTGTGATATGTCCTGACTGTTCTCGTTCCGCCTCTTCTTGACCAGCTCTTTCTCGTGGTCACTTTTACATCAGTCACATAGCCCACAGCTTCGGCTGTACATTTTTTCTTTAGTTCGTATTCCGTTTTCAGATAGTTTATACCCACTCCCGCAAGCACAAGGTCAACTATCACCAAAAACGCCAAAATAATGCGTACTACCAGCTTCGCTCTCTTTTTTTGCTTAGCTTCCAGCTCCTGCCTCTCAGCTTCCCGCTTCTGCCTTTCTTTTTTCTTTCTTCTGCTCGCCATGTTCACACCTCACATTTTATGCGTACAGTATACCACTGCGCTGAAGATTTGTCAAGATTTGTATTGACAAAGACGGAATAACGTGTTATCATTATAGTGACCTCACGCTGATGCGGTGAGGGGTCATATAATATAATTGTAAGGAGTTAATTGTTTGAAACTTACTAAAACGGAGATAGCAGACTGATCGGGAGATCAGCTGTCAACACCCCGATCTCCCGATCCAAAAACGCATTGTTTAACGTTTGAACGGGAGGAAATAACTATGGATAATTTTATAATACGCCTTGAAACCGAAAACGACCGCAGAGAGAACGAGTTCCTCGTGCGCGAAGCATTCTGGAACGTCTATAAGCCGGGGTGCAGTGAGCATTATGTACTGCATGTCCTGCGCGATGACCCCGCTTTCGTGAAAGAACTCAACTTCGTGATGGTGCAAAACGGCAGACTTATCGGGCAGAACATCTTTGTCAGAACAGTGATAAACGCCGATGACGGCAGAGTTGTCGATGTGCTTACGATGGGTCCCATCTGCATAATCCCCGATTTACAGCACACGGGTCTTGGCAGGAAACTGCTGGACTTCACCATTGAAAAAGCCCGCAGTATGGACTTCGGCGCAGTGCTGTTCGAGGGCAATATAAACTTCTACGGCAAAAGCGGTTTTGACTATGCCGAGAAATTCGGCATACGCTACCATGACCTGCCCGATGGCGCAGATCAGTCATTCTTCCTCTGCAAAGAATTGAAAGAGGGCTATCTTGACGGCGTGACAGGCGTGTATCAGACCCCGCAGGGGTACTATGTCCCCGATGACGAGGTGGAAGAGTTCGACAAGAACTTTCCGCCAAAGCAAAAGCTGAAACTCGCAGGACAGATATTCGGATAACAAACAGACCCGATGGTGCATGCCGCCATCGGGTCTTTATAGTAAACGACATTTAAAA
>OCVV010810990.1_pt1 | contig 15759 bp, 10 predicted proteins | sample 1539721 | NCBI WGS metagenome assembly OCVV01 (sample SAMN02144230, study PRJEB22623) | gut metagenome | biome: sheep rumen | host: Ovis aries | place: New Zealand
AGCATTGCGGCCATTGAAGCAAGTTCCGGATCAAGTCCACGCTTTTTTGCAAGCATCGTTGCAGCAAGAGACACACCATATAAATGTGCTACCGCACTGATACGTTCATCAGCATCCGGCATCTTTTCTAATTCTTCGCTAATATATTTTCTAAGGTCTTTAAGTCTGCTCATAAGTTGTACCTCCTGCAAATGTCTAGGTCCGATATTCAAATTGCTAAATTCCTAACAGATTCAGAGTCTTCTGATCTTTCTCGCCATTAAAAAACTTATCCAGCACCTTCTGAAAAACCACTTCCTCCGGGGCAGCTTCCAAGAATAACGTCATAGAAGATCTAAGCTTCATATCATCCGGAAAGCCCATGATATCTGTCACATCATTAGATTCCAACGTAAGAAGTACTTCTGCAATCTTCCGAATATTGCCGCCTAAATACGGATGTTCAAGAAACGCCTTTGCCTCATCCAGACTCTTTATAGCATACTTCTGCGACATATATGTCCTGCCTAGCCCAGCAATCTGAGGTATGATAAACCATGACCAATGTGACCTCTTATGACCGGCTGCAAGTTCCTTGTAGGCTGTATCGAATGTACGCTCGTGTTCAGTTATAAAAAGATTCAAATCATAAATATCATTTTGCATATTTCCTGATCCTCTTATTGCAAATAGAAATTATCACTCATTCGACTAACACCATAAATTCCGCTTATACCTTTTCTTATTACTGCATCTATTTATCTATATAAGCACATATTATTTAACTTGTTGCCAATAATACCGTTACTCTATTTTGTATCGTTCCTTTTATCACTTTATGACGTTCTTCCAACCATTTCTTTACACATGAATTATTATTTAAGTCACCTACCGTTGGATAATTAATAATATTAAGCGCCGCTTTTGCTGAAGCTGTTATTGAATCCTCATACTCTTTTAAAGATTTATCAGAAATTTCACCATTCGTCCTACTTGTTATATATACATAGTTTAAAGGAGAATTAATAATATTTGCTTTATTTGTCCTTAAGATATCTGTTGATTCTCCTATTTTAGTAACGCTTCCCAAAGGAATTATATGATGTTTTTCGAGTTTTTCTGCTGAAAACACATTTACAATTCTACTGTCATATATCAAGTCAGAATAAGGTCGAGAAAGATAAAACTGACAAAAATAGCGTCCTAAATGTTCCTTAGGAATACGATCTTCATCGGCTTTTTCCATCAAAAGAAAACTACAATCTGAAAAATAAGGTGTTCCCAATATATTATCTTTCAGTGAAATAATCCAATCATATCCCTTGGTTGAATGTGTTAAAGACTCAAGCATACTTTTAAGGTTTTTTTCATAACGTTCATTTTGATCTTTATCATATTCTCCAGAGAAAACAGCCGACCAATACCACGCCTCTAATTTATCATGAACCGCTTTAGAATTATACCATTTATCATTTGTAAAAATATATGCAATTAAGCGAACCATTAATTTATAATTCACTTCTGCAATATTCTGGATTCCGCATCTCATTTGCAAAAAACAAAATGCCCTATCAACCGCAATACATACTTTGTCACAATATTTATCAATATCATTTTCTGACAACTTTAATATTTGAGAAGATTTTGAATATGCACATTTTGCCTCTAAAGGATCATAGTCTTTGTTATAACAATATAGCCCAAGCACCTCAAGAAACAGGTCCGTACAGTTTTTACCAACCCTTGTCTCAATCGCTCCAATACTTTTACTAGCATTATAATTTGAAGGCAAATATATTTTTACCTCATCTGGAAAAGCTTCAGTATTATATTTGGTATTCTCTGACATACACTTTAGAATACGATCATATAGTGATATCTGAGATACTTTAGCGACCTTCGCAGCAACTAAATCTAGCGTACTTAAGCTTAATCCACCCATATTCATATTTTCATAAATATCGATAGCTCGTGCTCGTGAACCTTCAGGCATTTCAATTTTGTTTAGTTTGATTTTTTCCACGCAACTATATAAATATTTTTGAAAGTAATCCTCCCAGAGTTCTGCCTTTTCTGAAACCAACTCTTGAAAGGTTTTATCCTTATCAGCTGCATCAGTATATTCATTTTTTTCTAAGGTATCAGAAAGAATAGTAAAAGCAAACTTCTGTTTTTCACTTTCATCAAGATTGTCATGATAAACAGATATAGCAATAGTTATATGGTCTCTAATCCTTTTTATAATAGCTAGTAATCTTTTCTTTCTAAGCTTATCATCCGTTGAATCCGAACCAACCAGAAGGAATAATGGAATAAGGTATGTTCCTTCTGTTTCAAAACAATAATCATCAAGTTTTTCATCATACCTATGGCACGGCATATACGGTTTATTATCATAATCTGGTGCAAGAAATGGTCTACATTCAATATGATCATAAATATCCGCAGTTAAAAAATCTGGCTCTGCACCTTTAGACACATCAAATCTAAAGTCTAATGTTCTAATACCAAAAAGGTCTTTCGGCGAACCAACTTCTACATCTGCACTCCATTTATCTATTTTTAAATAAAATCTTGTAGCTAACAACTGTCTCGAAGCTAGCTTACTTACTCTTTTTTCGCTTGCTTCATGAATAACATCTGAAAACACATTAGTAAGACACGTCATTCTTTGCTGACCATCTAGTAAATAATTGGTTTTTTCAGGTATTTCACCGTCTAATCCAACCTTTGAATCCAAGCCAATCCTTTTACTTTTATAATCATCTGAAGAAGCTTTTAATAACAATATTCCTCCTACCGGTAATTTTGTTAAAACTGATGCTACTAACCCTTTCTGTTTTTCTATGTTCCAATCAAACTGCCTCTGAAAATCAGGTAAAATTATCTCATTATTCAGAATATCATCAACAATACTTTTCAAATTCTCTTCTGGTGTAATCATACGCTTCTCCCTTTTTTTCTTCTAATGCATGATTGTATGTATTAAAAATATATAAGTCTGAAAAACTATTTTTTTACATACGTCCACTAAAATCAATCAACCCCATATACCTTATAAGTTTATTCTCATGTTACCTATTCACATTGAAGTGCCCAGACTTTTTTACACCTTAAATTACATTATATTTCTGAATTAAGATCATCATTCAGTAATGCAATAATATTGGCAATTTTAGGATTCTGATAATCATCATCTAGTCCAACGACCCTAAGAACCAATGCCTCATATAAATATTCGATTCCACCTCTTGCATATGAATTGAATAATTCTACATTATGATTAAACTCTTCTTCTGTTTGCGGTCCCCTAAACGCTCTATCTATCTTCTCCTGTTCAGATAATCCATCTGATTCATCCAATAAAAGAACAAGTTGCATTATTGTATTTAAAGGTTCAAGAAAACCTAATAATTGTTGAACTTGTATTGTTCTTTTATCGCCCGAACTATCCAATGATGCTCTTCTATTTATTCTCAAACCGATTACTGTTGCAGTAGCATATAAATCAAGGAGCCTTCTAAAAAATGATTCATGTATATTATTCTGAGTCCATAACGCATCAATATACTCTTTATGCTTTCCCCAGAACAAAACTTCATTATGAAAATATTGAAACTTTGCTTCCATTATTGTCCTCCTATTGTCGACACATTAGAATCACTATCCTTATTTATCCTATAAATATACGCATTTTCAGTATATTCTTTTAATCCAGATGCTTCCCAGTCTTTATCAAGCATAAAAACAATCACCTGTTCAGCTACAGATGGGAGCACTTGTGCAACAAGCCTAGTATTATCACTACTCAACTTTGAAAATGGGCCATCTAAAACTAACGGAAGGTTAAGCACAACAGAATTTTTAGTTCCTTTCTCCTTTATTTCTTTCTCCCTTTTCTTTTTTGCAAGTTCCATGACGCTCACGATAAAAACAAAATTTCTAGCGATTAATTCTCCTTCAGATAAATTAAACTCTTCATGTTCATGATATCCATCTGCGCCAACCCCTCTGTAATAAAGATGTATCTTATAATCTTCCCCAAGTTTTGCATATTTTTCTCTTTCATTGAACATTTTATAGAAATTTACTCTCATCAGATCATTCAATTCATCAAATAATGGTTTTTCATTTTCTTTATAAGCTTCACATGTAAATCTATACAATCTTTCTGCATAGTTTATTATTCTCTGATATTTTAAATTATCTGCATTATGAGTTCCTATCTCATCAAGCTTTTCATCTATCTGTTTTATTTGCTGCTTATAACTGTCAATATTTTGCTGAAACAGCCTATTTTTATCTAAATACGATAACCTATTTTTTTCATAGGTATTCATTTTTCGTCTTTGTTCCGCAAAATTGATAGTTCTATCTATATCCTTATTTAATTTTTCTTTTTCTTCTATTTGGTCCTCCATATTCACATATTCAGAATCCAAATTTTCCGCATTAGTATTTATTGACTCATAGATATCTTTACCTTTTGTTTCCCATTCATACAATTTTGATTGAAACAAACCAACTATTGTACCAATTGCTTTAGGTGGTATTACATCTTTTAATCGCATTAAATGCATCCACTCAGATGACTTATCCTGTACTTCATGCCCACATAAACACCTTTTATGGTCAATCAAGTAATCAATTGTTTTATCAGAGACATCAGGGATATCTTTTCCTTCAAGATCAACATTCTTTAATAGATTTACTGCACGATCAAGAAGTGGTGTTGTAAAATACATATAGGATTCACTAAAGCTTTTTATTATATTTTCATAATAACCCTTTTGTATTCTTTCACTAGAGTTAATCATCTTTTCCAGTAAATCTACCTGTTTTGTTAAATCTTCTACACGGCTATTTTTATCGAGCAACTCTTTTATTTCCAAGTACTTTGCTAAATAATACGCTGCTTGATCTTCATTATTTTTTATATCTTTTTGAGTATGTTCTATTTTTTCTTCTAGTCCTTCTTTTTCTTTTGTAAGTTTCTCAGCAGAATCATCATGCACTACCATCTTTTTTTGAACCAACGAAATAACATTATTCTTTGATTGTTCTTTTAGATGTAGCTTCATCTTTTCTAACGCTTTTGTTCCCATTATTGTACCAATAGAATCTTTTATATCATTCTTGGTATTTTTTTCTTGTCCCCATCTTTCACCATCAAAAAAGAAGTAATTAGACAATTCTTTAGGAAACATCATTTGAATTCTTTCATCTACTTGCCCATGTGTTTTAAAATCATCATTATTAATAAAATCTGACCATTTACTATCATATTTTGTTCTCATTAATAATGTTTCGGCTTTTTTTGAAGCAATATGATGAGGGTATTTTCTTATATATGTTGCAGTTCTTACAATTTCATATTCTGTGTCATCGTTAACTATTAAAATATCAACAATAACATTTTTTCTAGAATCAGCTGTCATATCAGCTAATACATCATTATTAAGAAGCGATACTTCTGTAGCTTTTGAGTATCTTGTATCAATAATGGTTCCATACAAGCCCCATCTAAAGGCTTGAGCAATTGTAGTTTTACCAAATGTATTATCGCCCAAAACAACTGTGACATTTTTATCATCATCTACTGAAAACTCGATTTTATTTTCACCCTTATATCTCATAAAATTAGTTAATTTTATTTGTTTTATTTTCAACTTTTACCCCTCCTGATATTAAAGACCCAATAACATTAGCGTCTCTTTTCGCCATATCTTTATCATCAAATCTTCCAGTCCTTATGTTTTCCGCTTCCATTTCATATATTTTTACAAACATAGCTTTTAAAGCCATTTCATCAATTTCACTCATAACTAATCCCCTCCATTTCTCTAATACAATCTGTTATATCAATATTTACTCCATATATATCCTGAATTGCATCAATTATTTTATCAGATTCCATCTTATTGTCTGCCAATCTTCCAAACTCATATATCCTTGCTAATTCACCATTTATTATACTTTTATCTTCTTCATAGCTTGAAAAAGCAACCTCTTCAAATCTTCTAGGAAGTGTAATAAAATCAAATATCTCTGATTTTGATTTATTATCTGATTTTCTCAGTAGTCGTCCTCTTCGTTGTATAAACTCCTTAGGATTTCTGCTACTAGACATAATAAACGCCGTCTTAATATCAGGAATATTAACCCCCTCATCAAGACACTTTATTGCAGTAATAACTTGATATATGCCGTTTGAGAAACATTTTTTTATTATCTCACGTTGATTTAAGTTTTCTTCAGCAGTAAATTTGTGCACATTCATATTTAATTCGTTCTGGATCAAATCCGTAACAGCATCTATTTGTTTTATCTGATTATCAACCCCAACAGTAGTTGCTCCACAATATACAAGAATATGTTTTTCTGAAGCATATGGTTTTAACAATTCTTTTATAAGATCTATCTTATTAATTGCTCCAGCCAAAAGCCGAGTTCTTTTAAACAGTATTAGTTTCCCTTCTTCCGTTAAAACCATATTTCCATCATCGTTTCGTATTTGTTTTATCAATTGTCTAGTGAGTTTTTGATACTCTGACAATTCCTTATTAGTTAAATAAACACAAATTGGATGATATAAATAATGAACTAGAAATCCTTGCTCAATAGCCTCTTCTAACGAATATGTTATGCATCGCTCACCAAAAAAATCAAACAACCTACGTGTTCCTTCCAAATCCATGTGTCGCTCTATTGTAGCCGATAAAGCTAACCGATATTTGATTCTTTCACACAATAGTTCTGATAATTTTGACGCCCCAAAATTATGTGCTTCATCAACAACTAATAAGATATTCATGTTTTCCTTAATATCATTTATTATTTCTTGAATACACTCTCCTCCAAATGTGTCATTTGTTGTTATACACACAAAAAACTTATTATATTTCCTAAATGACTTATATTTTTTTATTAATCGTTGTTTCCACTTAGAGTCTTCCGACTGAGAGTGTGCTATTATTGGTTTCATCCCCCAAAGAACAACATCTTCCTCCCATTGAGAAACCAAATGAATATATGGACATACAATAAATACTGCAAGTTCATTATTAAGCGCTTTACATAAAGAATAAATACTACCCAACGCTGTAAATGTTTTGCCCGTACCTGTAGCCATATCATATATTCCCTTATAATCATGGTTTTCCCATTCATGAATAGCTTTTAACTGATACTCATATAGTAAATCCTCTAAACTCTTCCCATTCGGTACTGTAGGTAATCCATTGATACTATCCTTTTCATATATACATTCCGTTCCTATTTCACCATATATATCTTTTTCATCACTATAATCTATTTTTCTATATAAATACTTATTGATGATAGCTTTCTCAATTAAACTTTCTTCAATTATAGTTACGTTTTCATCCTGCGAATTCCAAATTCTATTAAAAGCTTTCTCTTTTTCATTTACACGGCTTCTATCAACTTCGTTTTTCCAATCACAAAATACATCTATAGTTTCATAATTATAATTCAAAGCTGTAATTGACTCATTCATTGACCCTGAAAAAGCTATTCTATTTCCATTGTTATCAATTAGGATACCCATTTTTTCATGGTACATGCCATACGAGCCTACCAAAGCAATTCTTACGTTAAGTATCTGATCTTTTATTAAATTGGCTAATAAATTTAGTCTTTCTTTTTCCAGAAAATCTTTTGGATTATATAGAGATTTATTGATATTTTCCGCTATAACCTCATCCCGAAGCTTATACCCTTTTTGAATAGCATCAATATCCTCATCTGATAATTTGGGTGAAACAATCAGTCTAATTTCTCCTCCATTATTTACAAAAGGCAATAAACCTTCAGCAATAAATGACAATGATGTTGACGAAAAAAAGCCAACGGCTCTACAATAGCTTTTTGCAACATTTAAAACAGGCACATAGAATTCATTAACAACATTATCCTGTTTTGATCTATATTCATTTTTTATTTTCAACTCAGGAAAAAACATTATTAAACAACCTTTCACATTCGCATTTTAATATCGCAGTATACATTTTTATATATTTTCGTCTATATATGTTAATACACTTTTTAACTCTTCAAAATCGTTATCATCTGTAAAATAACCCACACTAAATCTAACGGTTCCCGCAGGAAATGTTCCCAAAAATTCATGTGCTAAAGGTGCGCACTGAAGTCCAGATCTTACTGATATATTTTTTTCTGCAAATATACTACCCGCGCTATCACTACTAATGCCATCAATAAGACACGAGACAATTCCAACATAATCATGATCTTCAAATAACCCTACAGGATTAATAAAATCATATTCACTAAATATGTCTAACAGTCTTTTTCTGTTTAGCTTTTCTTTTTCTCGTATTGAATCTATACCAACTTCCTCAATCCATTTTAAAGCAGCATTTAGCCCTGCAATTCCCAAAATATTCATTGTTCCCATTTCATATTTTTCTGGAATACTAGTTGGCATATTTTGATTAGCAGAATCATACCCTGTTCCGCCAAATAAAATTGGTTTTAAATGAATTTCCGGATTCATGATAAATCCAGAAATTCCTGTTGGACCGTATAATGTTTTATGCCCAGCAAATACCGCAAAATCAAATGTATTAAGCCCTACGTTACAATCAATCAATCCAGCAGATTGAGACATATCTGCTATTGTTATTGCTCCATATTTTTTCGAAATATTAAACAATTCTTCAACAGGCGATACCAAACCAAATACATTACTAGCATGACTCACAATCACAATATCCGGTTTATCTTGTACAAAAGCACTCTTTATACTTTCAAAATCATAATTACATTCCTTATCAACAGATAATTTATGTACATTTATGTTTTTATTTGTTTGCAAGCAATGAGTTAATCTTGTTACCGCATTATGCTCAAACGGACTTATATAAATATTTTTTATATTTTCATCAACAAGTCCTTGAATAATCATATTAAGTGCTATAGTTGCCGTCGGAGTAAATATCACATTTTTGTATGGTGCATGAAAAAGATTTTTTATTCTATTTCTTGTATCATCGACAATACTACCTGCATTTTCCTCAAGAGCATATCTACCTCGTCCTACATTCACACCAAAGCGTCTATAAAACGAATCCATGAAACTGTAAACCTTTTCTGGTTTAGGAAAAGTTGTCGATGCATTATCAAAGTATGCCATTATAAATCACTCCTAACATAGCTTATTAAGTATTTCCATTAGTATCTGGCGCTTTTCTTGATCAGAAATAGATTGTCCCATTGAATCAAGATTAGCTTGAATCTGATTATATAAAAGCGTACCTCTTCTTGTTGTTTCGGTTCTCTCAAAACGCTTTGTTATCACTTCTCCTTTATCTGATATAAAAGTAACTTGATATGAATTTGGTGTGCCAACCACATCATCTGAATCTTCGTTAACCGAAAATGATTCTGCTGTCTCTTTATAACTTGCAACTGTCTTTTTAAACTGTTCTATTATACTTTCTGTCCAGTCATCTATCCTTAAATCAGTAGCTATACGTGCAAGATTTCTAATAAAACTGTTTTCATCGTTTGATACGTTTCTGAATAACTGTAAACACCGATCTGTCCCATCTGAAAACAATTGTTCAAAGACTCTTTCATCAAGAGAGTCACACCAATCTAAGATTATAGAGGAAAGTGACATTTTATTAATTAATTCCTTCTTTGCACAGAATACTTCTTTTGTATATTTGATGAGTTCTTCAACTAATGTTTCAATTACATCGTCATAAAATTTTTTAAAGCCTGACACTTTAGTAATACATTCTTCATAATCATTCGTATCAAATGCCTTAGGTATATCTTCAAATAATAATTTTTGACCATTACTTCCTCTTGAAATGGCTTTAAACATATCAAAGTATGTTTTATCAACTGCCTTGCCATTTATTTTCTTTCCGACTTCTCTTGTAAATTTTGGCAGATTTATATACCAACGTTTAATTGCTGAAACAACATATTCATAAGCATTTACCGTTTTTTCACTTTCGCTAATATATTCATCAAAAACCTTAGCTATACCGGTAACATATTTTTCCTTCTCTTCGTCCCATTTAAGCGCTTCTATAGCGAACATTTCCGGATGCATATTAATCTGATTAATAACATCTACATTTAACGGAACTTGTCCATATCTATCATATATAGCAATTTCTCTCTTATGATTATGGAACACTACAGCAAGGTAAATCGGTATAATTCCTAATCTAACTCCTAATCCACGTGAGGTATCCAGCAATTCAAAATACAATTTAGAAAAATCACTTTTTCCATTTTCTCTAACATATAAAATGAACCCTTCTATTACACTCAACATATGTGATAGATTTTTATCAATATTTTTAAAATTTATATATGTTCCTTTTTCATCAGTCACTAATACTTTTGTTCTAATTAAAGTACTTCTCATTATTGATACTTCTTGTCCTGTACCAATCAATCCCAGTTCAGGTTCCAATTCTGTTCTAAGAAGTCCTGCTATTATTTTATTTCTACTATTCAACGCAGTAGTTGTAATTTCTTTTCTGTTTATTGCCTCATTATTTATTACTGGCGTATTTGGATATAATAAATCACATATTTCAGACAGTTTTTTAGTCAAAGCCGCTTTTCTTTCAAGTTTTAACAGTTTGCCGTAATAGTAATATCTAGCTTTAGCTTTCTCCGGTCTAGTATATTCACTAACATACTCTAGGATAATTTCTCTTAAATCCTCATATATAACTTCATATTCCTCAAACAGAATCCTATCATCACCAGCAGCTTTCATCAGTTCTTTTACTGCTTCATATTCTCTTATGACGTCTTCTCTGTTAACAATTTCCTTTGGAGTAACAAAAATAGAATCATTACACTTTTCACTGATTGTTTTTATTTTTTTCTCTATTTCTTTTATTCCATATTTACCAGATAATATAATTCCATATACTGCGCCATCACTTTCTAATGACTTAGCTTTTTTATTCCAGTCTTCTATTTCAAACAGTTCATTATCTGAAATAAAATCAAAAGCAAAATACCTTGTCATTTCCATTTCATCATTATATCGTGACGGATAAAGATAATTATCGAAATTAGATCCATTTAAGGAAGCTTCTACCGAAATATTACTTTTTTGTTTTTCAATCGTATCGTGTATTTCTTTTCTAATATCTACACCTGAAGATTGCTTAAGCCTGAGATAGTTATTACTCTTTCTTAAATAAACAACTAATTGTTTTTCAATCAAATCAGTAATTGTGTCATTAATCTCTTCATGTGTATATTCAAAAGAATATGCTTGATCTAATTCTGATTTAGTAGGAACGAGTTTATCAAATTGATCTAAAATATAAATTAATGAAATCGTTTTTATTAGCTTAGATCCAAGAGCATTATCGCCTAGCTTATCAAGAATCACTCTAGTCAGATAATAATTATCATGTATTGAAATATCATATACTTCTTTCTTGAAAAGCGGTTCAAAATAGTCATATAAAACATCTGGCGTTACAAGTCTAAACTCTTCCTGATTCACAGATTTAAGGTATGATGATAAAGTATTTTCTCCATCAGCCGATAAAAATGTAAATAAAGTTCTTTCATTTTGAGCTACTTTTTCAGATAGACGTGGCAAAATAAACATGGACATAGGATGCAACGGATAACAACCATATAACATGTTTTTAAACTCATCATCATCTAGATCAGAAAATAAATTATGTGTTTTATAAATTGTATATAATGAATCAAATTCAGATTTATGATCACGAATAAATTTATTAAATTTCTTTTCATCATTATGCTGTATTACTGATGAGATAATTTCATACATCTGTTTGAAATTATTATTAAGTATTACATGTGTAAATCTTTCTGAAACACCTCTCCATCCATCAATTTTATTCTTTGGTAATTGATCAATATAATTTTCAATTTCCTTATGTGAAATCAACATAAGATGAAGCTGATCTTTTCCACTCCTATTACATTTTTCAGCAAAACTTTGAAGCATATATGTGTCACTAGTTGAAGCTGTTTTTATGTTTGACTCCAAAAACTTACTAAACTCATCATAGACAATATACATACCTGTATAGTCACTTTTTACTTTTAACTCATTCAATACATTTTCGTATAATTCAATTACATCAAATCCGATAAATGGATTAAAAACACTTCCTGCAGTAAGTTTTGGATATATTCTTTCAAACATTTCATAGGATTCAATGTTATAATCATTAAGCGAATTAATATACTCATCGATTGGCGCAGTTATTTCATTACAAAAGCTCTCATATGTTTCAGGATAATTGTCCTTCCACTTTATGATTGTAGAAACTGCTGCCTTATAATTTGTTTTAGGCATAATATCAAGTAAGTCATTTTCTGAAAGAGTTCTATGAAGTGCTAACAAAAACGCTTGCGTTAAGCTAGTATTTGAACCAGAAATAATTACAGGAAGTAATTTGGTTTTACTTTCATAATAATTTTCTATCGCCTGACTAAGTATTGGTCGTTCAGCAATCTTATCTTTCATCTTCTTATGAAGCTTATCCTTTTTTCCTAAGAGTATAGAAAGAATTGTAAGTACTATATGTGATTTACCTTTTCCATATGGTCCAATTAATATTCTCGCTCTATCAGTACCGTTAGCATCAACACTTCTCATAATATTTTCTAATAATGTCAACGAAGATGCAGTCGGAATAAAATTCTCGAGTTTACTATCATTATTTAAATCATATGCAATATTTACTGAATATTGAAATCCAGATGCAGTTGAAATCATATTGCTCATATTATCGAGTCCTCTCCCCAAATTAAGAATCTATTTCTTTATAGAATTTATTAACGCAATCCATAAATGTCATTTTTTCTGTTCCATGTAATTGAATAATATCAAGACCTGCCGTTCTAATAATCTTAATATATCCGGTTTTTTCAACTCCATGTAAAACATCCATCATTGAAATCGAATCAAAATTAAACACTTTTCCAATATTATAAGGAGCAGTTAATAATTCACTTAATGGTATCTCTGTTTTACCTTTAGCCTGTTCAATAATTATTGCTAGTATTATCCAAGGATTAAATGTCTTGACATTAGGTGTTGCTTTTTTATATATAATCTCATTATTTTTCTTTCCAATAATATCTACCAAACCTAGTTCCCCAAAAGGACAATCAATATTATTTTCTGCTGAAACCTTATTCGGATTAGATTTAAATCTTGGAACATAAGTATTCATCAAACACATAAAATCATCATTTAAGGTTCTGTCTGGCTTGCTTTCCTCCCCTTTCATGGTTATATGGCTTTGAAGCATTCTAACAAAATCTTCTCTAGTAAATTCTTTCAGTCCAAAATCATTAAAAAAATAACACCAGGTTGTAGCCTCTTCTTCATTAGTAACCATTCTATAATGCAACAAATAAAGTGTACCGATCTCCTCAATATATCTGTCTTTATCAAAAATCACCTTACCTAATTCAGTAAAAGTTTGATTTCTTTTTCCTGTTTTTGGTTCAGAAGTAAGCCCTACCACTTGAAGCCAGTATCTCAAAGCTTTAACCATATTTGATCCAATGCCTAATTCATCCATAGGATTATTATCTTTGCTTACAAATACATCAGGCGCTTTATCAACAGCCCTCATTCCTTTGCTTAACCATCCTTTTCGGATAAAAAAAGTATCATGCGCTCTAAATTTCATTAATATCTATTCCTCTCTATTCTGCAAATCAGTCTTTTGTCCTCAAATATTTATCCATCATGCAACCACCTGTCAGATATTTCTGATTAACACATTTCCGACAATGAACACATTTTTCTGGATTGATATAGTACATTCCGCCTGCGATTGATATAGCTCCAGCATTACATACAGATTCACATTTTAAACATTTACGACAAGCATTAAACTTTCGAATCTGATAACCAATCATACGCTGAAGATCATCATGATCAGCAACATTCATAGTTTTAACCTTAACCGCATTATCATACCCGTCTTGATAAAAAGGTTGAATTGATATAATTGGTACATTAGTTCTTGTATCAAGTACTATTACTTCATGCAAAAGTTTTTTACCAAATTCCGGAGCTATCTTTCCAAATGGTACAAACATTCCAACAAGTTCATCATCAAATGGTCTGACCAACTTATAAATCTTTGCGTGATCTTCTGCAGTACAATTTGTAAATTTTATCTTAACGTCATTTGCTGAAGCTAATCCATTACCACCTTGACGCGCTTTCCACATTCCAGTATCAACGTATTCCTCAGGATCAGGCTTTCCAACTTTTTTAGCAAAATTTATCAGAAAATCTCTCCATTGCTTTGATCTTTCCGGCATATATATTCTTGTCAAAAACTGATCTCGCGTATTGTTATTTGGACAACACCAACAACCCACTCTATTATATCCAAGTCTATACGCATAATTAAAATCTATCTTTTCCGACAAAATATAGAGCCACACATCAATATCATTCCAAAAGAAAATTGGCGACGCTACTGTCTGTTTTTGGATCTTAACCGATTCTGAATCTCCCTCAACACGATTATATTTACTTCTACTTACTGATTCAGCTTTTCTAATACCATAAAACGTAAGTATTCTTTCGTCTCTATATAAGCTATTTAAAATACGAGTTATAGGTCCGGTTTTGAACATTGAGCAACACCATCTCATCATTCTTGCAGGTGGTCCTATATCTTCGCACACATCCATAAATACTTGTTCATCATTCTTAGCAATTTGAAAAATAGCATGCGTATGTTCATGTCTATATCGCTCTGCATATTCTATTGTTGTTGGAAATTCAAGCGTAGTATTTCCGAATATTGTTACAATACTCGGATCACTTAAAGCCTTCTTAACAATATCATCAGTTACTGTAGAATCCTTTCCTCCAGAAAATGAAATAACTATTTTTTCAATATCATATTTCGATGATACTGTTTGAATAAAACCAGTTGCTTCTTTTATCAGACTATTCAATCTATTCTTATTAGCTTTACAAAACAACTCAATATTAGAATCAAAATACTCATAAGAATTACCATCTTTATACTTTTGAAGCATTTCAGAAATCTTATCAGTATCTGCAGTCTTATAGATTGAAGCAGGAATATTTTTTACTTTTCCATCAATATAATATCTACTTGATGATGCCCAGACTGAAGATTTAACCATAGAATTTGGTTCTTTTTCATCCAATATTTCAAGTAACAGTCTTTCCTCTGGAAAAACCGGACGTATGTCACGCGCTAAATATTTAGTTTTACCTGAACAAATTGGACAAACCCCTTTATCTATTTGTTTTACTTCATAAATAATAGGAACATTACACTTGCCACACCAATATACTTCAGTTGGTATATCTTCAACTGTAATATTCCCACATATTGGGCATTTTTCTTCATTTGTTTCCATGTTGCATACTTTACACCACATTTATCTGCTCCTAATCCAAGTCATTTTGTGTTTTATGTAATATACCCTAATTTAATCACATCACAATTATCTAAATTCTCAGATATTTTTATTGCATATAGGAATACCGACTTTTTTACTCGATTAATTCTCTTCGTTTTTCAAACAGTTCGTTGAGTCTAGTGACTCGTCATTTTCCGACACATCTCTGCCATCATTTTTTCTTTGAGTATTTCGAATGATTGTTTACACACCCTTCTGCTTCAAATGCATCCTCACCAGCCGGTCCTTCAAAGCCATTTCCGAGATCACGTCTTTGATCAGCTTGTCGAGCTC
>OCVV011260597.1_pt1 | contig 15758 bp, 9 predicted proteins | sample 1539721 | NCBI WGS metagenome assembly OCVV01 (sample SAMN02144230, study PRJEB22623) | gut metagenome | biome: sheep rumen | host: Ovis aries | place: New Zealand
CCTCCTGACATGGGTCGCAAGGATCGATCTGCCTTCTTCTGTGACGAACGCGTCTGATATGACGTTCACGGATACGGTGAAAAACAGTGACGGGAAGGAAGACCGCAGCGCACATTATACGACGGCAAAGCTGCTGAACGACACGGCCAATACCTATCTGTGGTCTCAGAATGGAACGACATTAAACCCTGGGACAGATTATCAGATTTACAGCGGGGACACCGATATCACGAGAAGCAACTCGGAAGATCCGATCACAAACTTCCGTTTTGTATTTACAGATGATTATGTCAAAAACCGTCTGAAGGGTCAGACGAATATCTCTCTGCATTATCAGACCAGGGCGGTTACAAAGGGCATGCACGTCGGAAATTCCCGGACGTTTATGAACACGGCCTCGGTCCAGAATCAGACCAGCGACGGGAAGTATGTCTATAAGGTGACAGGGGATCTGGACAAGCAGTCCAGTGCGTCCAAGGACGGACCCTACTCTTCCGGCAACGTAAAGGTTGATCTGTCCACAGGGAAGATTTATTACCGGCTGCTTTTGAAAATAAACAATAGTAATACCCAGGATATCACGGTCACCGATACGGTTCCGGACGGTCTGACGATTGATGCGGATTCGATCAGCGCCAAGTACGCGGGAGATGAAAATGTTTCCAGTAATGTCACTGACCATGACACGTGGAACAATACTCCGGAGCATCCGGCAGGCTATCTGTCCGGAGATAATTCGGTCATGCAGGCCACGGTGAGCAAGGACAGAAAAACATTAAAGGTAAGTCTGCCTTCCGGAAAATATGCGAATGAATTTCCGTACCTTGTGGTGTTTTATTCTGCATCCATTGACACCTCTGAGAATTCTGTCTGGAATGACAAAACCGTCACAAAGAAGATTTACTCCAACAAGGCATCGTGGGAGGAAAAAGGGATCTCCGATACGCAGGATACGGAAGTGGACCGGGGCGTAAAAAATATCGAGAAAAGCGTACAGCAGATTACGGACAGCAGCGGCAAATTGACGAAATATCTGGAGTATCAGGTTGCGATCAATCCGCTTGCCTTGGATCTGGTTCCGAACAGTGACACGATCAAGGTTACGGATAAAATTACGGGAATTTCCAATGACGCGGTGCTGCGTTTTCTGCCGGATACTGTTGCGCTCTATGAGTACAGCGAGACAGCAGACAACCACAGGGGAGAGGAGATCAATCGAAACCGGTATTCCTATACGTATGACGACAGTACGCATGAACTTCAGTTTACGCTTCCGGATGAAATGGCATGCGTCGCGGTTTACCGCTATTACGTGATGCCCGGCGTCAATATGCCGACCATCGAGAACTCGGCGTCGATTGATGGCGTGAGCAATGCGGGAGATTCGGTAAAAGAGACACTGAAGGAATCTTCCTCATCCTCCAGCGCGACTCAGAGTGTGCTTTACCTGTATAAAGTGGATGCGGACAACTTTAACAAGATGCTCAAGGATGTACCGTTCACGCTGCAGGTTTATGATAAAAGCAAGGTAGCTACTGCGGGTCTGAAGAAGGATGCGGGCTGGATCGACGTGAACAAGTTCACGACAGGAGACGGAAGTAACGGTAGCATTTTAGGCGGTATTAAGTTTGTAGAAGGAGATAAAGGACATCCGGAAAAAGGAAAGCTGTATCGCTTAATAGAGGGGAAGAACCCTAATTCCGGATATGGAACGCAGAAGGAACCGGTCAAATATTACTTTGTCTGGATGAACCGTTCCGGAACGAATAATAACAGCAGTAAGATCTGGGAAGACATCGGCGGATGGTATCAACTGGGAAGTACGAATCCGGAGCTGTCGATGGATACTGTGCACTGGGTCTATGATGAAGGCTCCATGTACATCACGAATCCGTATAAGGCGGTCAGTGTCCAGAAGGTATGGGTCGATGAGAACAATCAGGACATCGACAAGCCGGGAAGAACCGCTGTGGTCCGTCTGTACCGTGCATCGGGAAGCTATCAATCCTATAAGGTAACAGTCAATGTTACCGACTCCCAGAATACTAGAACATTTCAGGTGGATGTGGAGCCGGGAACTGACGTTTCCATGAAAATCCTTTGCAACGAAGAATCAGTGTCATATGGCGGAAATACGTTGAAAAAACAGTGGGATAGTTCTCTTGGAAATTATTTCACGATAGATCTCAAAAAGGTCAACAGTAACCAGACGGTTAATGTACAATGCGGATCGATAAATAACCTGAAAACGGTGCAGTTTGATTACACAAAGCCTTCCACCTTCGTAAAGAAAGAAACTACACTGTTGGATACACAGACCCTGAGCAGTTCCAACAACTGGCAGTATGTCTGGGACGGAACTACAACGGGCGCAGATGGAAAAACTGTTGCGATTCCGGATTCGGACGGGAACGGTAATACCTACTACTATTACGTAGAGGAAGATCCGGTTAGCGGATTTACGACTTCCTACTCTGAAAATAATACGACAGGAGTTCAGACCGGAGTGATCACCGTCACCAATAAAAAGGACAAAACGAACGGCTACGTCCTGCCGTCAACCGGAGGGGGAGGAACCTTCCATATTGCCGGGATTGGGCTGGCACTGATGTCCGTATCAGCCGTCGGCGTACTGTTGCGAAAGCGGCGCAGGAGAGGCGGTTAAGGAAATACTTGTCTTATCTGTGGTTTATAAACGTTTTTCCCGGCGTGGGCTTAACAGGAAGGGAGGGAAGAATTGCTTCATGGGTTCAGAATCCCCGGGGAAACGGAGAATATTTCTGGAATTTATCAATAAGAACAACAGTCATTCAATAATAAAGTAATTCAGAGGGAAAAGGAGAGTTCTATGAAGAAACTGAGAAAAGCTGCTGGCCTGCTTCTTGCATTAGCGCTGGCTGTGGTTACACTTCTTGGCACAGGCACAGCAGTCCGGGCGGATGATCCTACGGGAACAACAACAAAAAATTCATTGACCATAACAAATAAAGGATTTACGGATCATATCTTCGAGCTGTATCAGATTTTTACAGGAGATTATGACAAAGATTCGGGATACCTTTCCAATCTTCAGTGGGGAAGCGGAGTTACTCCTGAAGTTAAGGAGTCTCTTGGAGCGGCTGCAGATAAAGCTGCAAGTCTGACAGAGGCGAATGTAGAAGAGTTTGCGCATGCACTCAAAGGTTACCTTACCAGCACACCGACTAAAAAATCAGATAAGATTGCTCCTAGTAAAAGCTATACATTTACAGATTTGGCAGCAGGATATTATCTGGTTATTGATGAAGCAGAGACACAGACTAATAAAGAAAGAGGAGCTTACACTTCTTATATTTTCAAGGTTGTTGGCCAGGCAACAGCGGAGACAAAAATTGATGTTCCGACAGTTACCAAGAAAGTTGATGATAGAAACGATTCTATAGATAGTTCCGAAAAAGAGCCTGAATGGCAGGATTCCGCTGACTATGATATTGGTGACACCATTCCTTATCAGATAACAGGAACTATGCCGTTAAATATTGACAAATACAAAACCTATAAATATGTATTTACCGATACAATGACAAAAGGTCTGACCTATACAGCAAAAAATGCAAAAATTACAATCGGTGAAAAGGATGTTACAGATAGTTTTGTGGAAAAGGTTGATTCCCAGGATGACGGTTCGACTGTAGTTACATGGTCATGTGATGATTTAAAAGGAATTAATGGAGTAGAACTAAATTCACAGTCTAAAGTTGTCGTAACATATTCCTGTGAGCTGAACAAAGATGCTGTCATTGGTAGTGCAGGCAATCCGAATACCGTAAATCTGCAATATTCCAATAATCCGAATCAGGGCGGAGAAGGTGATATGGGGAAAACCCCGGATGATAAGAATATTGTCTTCACCTATAAAGTGGTTGTAAATAAAAAGGATCAGGATAAGAAGGCTTTGGCTGGCGCACAATTTACACTTTCTAAGGTTAATAAAGACAATACAGCTACTGAAATCAAAACATTTACGTTTACTTCCAATGATGAAGGTACCAGTTTTACTGCTTCTGGATTGGATGATGGTACCTACGTATTGAAGGAGACTAAGACACCTTCAGGATATAATACGATAGAGACTCAGTACTTTACTATTAAGGCAGAGCATGATACAGAGTCTGATGATCCCAAGCTTACGAAATTGTATGGAGAAGCAGAGGGCGAAAATACAACGATATCTTTCACGCCGGATATATCTACAGGATCTCTGTCGACAGATGTTGTCAACCAGAAGGGCTCTTCTCTTCCGTCCACCGGCGGAATCGGTACAACGATCTTCTATGTGATCGGTTCAATTCTGGTTCTCGGTGCGGGTGTGCTGCTGGTTACAAGAAAAAGAATGAATAAGAAATCTTAATTATTTTATATTCAGGCGGACGGAGGGGAATTTCCCCTCCGGGCGCCGCATTCGGGAAACGGGTACTCCCTGAAGAAATTGGAAGAAAAGGAAAACGGACTGTATGTGCCCGGAAATTTTGCAGTACAGCAGCAAGGAGAAACCTGCAGAGAACATGAAGAAAAAATTAACAACAATTTTGCTGGTAACAGCTTTTTTTGCAGGTCTGTCTTTATTGCTGTACCCGGCTGTCAGTGACTGGTGGAACCGTCTCCATCAGACCTACGCGGTTGCCGGATATGTGGAACGTGTCGCGGATCATTCGGCGGAAGAAAATCAGAAGCTTCGGGAAGAAGCGGAGGCTTACAACCAAAGGCTGTACGAGTCGGGCGAAGGCCTGCATAATCTGACAGAGGCAGAAGAAAAAGAGTACAACAGCCTTCTCAATATCACAGACGATGGAATCATGGGGTATATTGACATACCGAAGATTAATGTCCAGCTTCCGATCTATCACGGGACAGACGAGGCAGTTCTGGAAATTGCGGTGGGGCACATTCCCGGCAGCTCACTCCCTGTGGGCGGCCCGAATACACATACGGTTATTTCCGGCCACCGGGGACTTCCATCGGCAAAGCTCTTTACAGACATCGACCAGCTCCGGGAGGGAGATACCTTTACGCTGAATGTGCTGGACGAGACGCTGACCTACGAGGTGGATCAGATTCGCACCGTTCTTCCGTACGAGCTGCAGGATCTTACGATTCAGGAGGGGCAGGATTACTGCACCCTGGTAACCTGCACGCCTTACGGTATCAATACACACAGGCTGCTGGTGCGGGGACACCGGATTCCAAATGCTGCGGATGATGTGCATATTGTGGCGGACGCGGTTCAGGTCAGTCCGATGATGGTGGCTCCGGCGATTGCCGCGGTTATTCTGCTGATTTTAATGTTGTGGCTGTTTCTGAGCACCCGGTCAAAAAGGAAACGTCCGGAACATACAGCGCGTTTGGTTGGAAAAGATGTTCAGGAAGGGAAAAACAGGTGAACTGCGCATGAAAAAAATGAAAACCGTACAAACGAAAAAACTGTCGGAAAAGGTGCTGGCTTTACTGCTTGTTTTTCTGTGTATGGCATCTCTGCTTGTTTCTGGAAGAACTGCGGAGGCGGAAGAGACAGGACAGAACAGCATACGTCTGAAATCAGGGGAGGAAGGCACGTCCTTTACCCTGTATAAGGCCGCGGACAAAAAGGACGATGGAACCTTTGCTCTTACAAAAGACTTTGCGGACGCGGGTATAGAGGTCAACGACCTTACTACAGACGGGCTGGCGAATGCAGGCGCTGTACTATCCGTTTACATTGAAAAGAATCATCCGCAGCCGGTTTCCTCCATGAAGATTACAGGCGGAGCATGCCGGTGGACAGGGCTTGAGGACGGATTATATATCGCAGTCGCTACCCCGATCAGCCGGAACGGGGAGCTGTTGGAATTTTCTCCGGTGGTTGCATATCTTCCGTACACGGACAATGGGACAGAGATACGTGATCTTGACAGTGATGTAAAACCTCCTTCCACTGTACCGGATAGCAGCAAGTACAAAGTCTTTAAAGTATGGAAAGACGGAAACAGTGCCGCCAGGCCGAAAAGTGTGGAGATCAGTCTGATTCAGCAGAATGCATCCGGCAGCTCAGTTTATGACACCTGTGTTCTGAACAAAAATAACAACTGGACCTGGACCTGGAAGAATCTCCCCTCGGGGTACATCTATAAGGCGGTAGAGAACAATGTGCCGCAGGGGTATACGCAGACGGTCAGCGGAGAAAGATCTGCAATAGTTATCACAAATACCACAGTCCCGGAAAAAAATAAGGTGACTGCACTTAAATCCGGGAAACTTCCGCAGACAGGGCAGCTTTGGTGGCCGGTTCCTGTTCTGGTGGTTGTCGGACTTTTGTGTCTGCTGGTCGGATTCTGGAAAAGAGCCAAAGATGAAAAGAAAACAGGAGACAGGAATTGAAGTCTCGGAAATTGGAAAATAGAAGAAAAAGAAACAGAACAGGCTGGAGAATCTGGTCTTGTGCGGGGCTGCTGCTTTTAGTAGCAGCTCTTCTTCTTGTGCTGTATAATAACTGGGAATCACGGTTGGCAGGAAAACGCTCCGATGAGGTTCTTGTTGCTATGGAGGAACAGATTCCGGAGCCGGAAGCACCGGATACGAAAGAGAAGACAGATTCTTCCAGCGGAGAGGATACGGTATCAGAGGACCGGGAAATGCCGACAATCGAGATTAACGGATATCGTTATATCGGTTATTTGGAGTGCCCTTCGATTCATCTGAAGCTTCCTGTGATGGAGAAGTGGGATTACACGAGGCTGAGAATAGCTCCCTGCCGGTATTCCGGCTCCGTTTATAAAAATGACCTGGTAATAGCCGGACATAATTATGCCAGGCATTTCAGCCCGCTTCGCTGGCAGAAGATTGGCACGAAGATATATTTTACAGACGCGGAGGGTATCCGGTACTCTTATGAAATATCTGACATTGAAATTCTGAGTCCGACCTCTATTCGTGAGATGACAGCGGACAGCAGGGACTGGGATCTTACGCTGTTTACCTGCACCATCGGTGGACAGTCCAGATACACCATACGCTGTGTGCGGACAGACAGGAGAAGTTATGCAGAAGGATAATCCATTAAAGAGATTGAACAGAGCGCAGCTGCTGGATATGCTTTATGATGAGGTAAAAGAGAAGGAAGATCTGGAGCAGAAACTGCAGGAAACCCGTCAGCAGCTCGAGGATAGAAAGATTCTCATCGCGAAGTCCGGTTCCATTGCGGAGGCCGCTTTAAAGCTGAATAAGGTTTTTGAACAGGCACAAGAGGCTGCAGATCAGTACCTGTTTAATATCAGACAGGGAAATGACCTGAACAATGCGCGGGCAGAGGATACGGACGGCGAGGAGAGAACGGAGCAGGAGCCAGGAGAGCAAAGTGACGGTCGGGAGAGGCGCCCGGAAGAAGAGAAGAAAAGCCCGAAACAGGAAGACCAGGAGGAAAATAATGCGGCAGGATGTGGAGATTCAGATGGAGAAGATGCATACGCAGGATGTGCAGATTCAGATGGAGAAGATGTATATGCAGGATGTGCAGATTCAGATGGAGAAGATGTATATGCAGGATATACAGATGCAGAATGGACGGTAATCCGGTATTCGGAAGATGAAAGGAAAGAAGATGCCCGGATAAAGCTGGTACAGAAGCTGGTACAGGGGGAAAAGGTAATACAGTCCGAGGACAGTACGAATATTTTCCGGACTGCTGAGGGAACAGCGTTATTTCTCAAGGAAACCGGGGATAAAGAATCTCTTGCGTATGCAACAGTACCGCTGGATAAGATTCTGAAAGAGTATTACAGAAAGCTTTTATCCAGGGAAGATTCTCAAGAAAAAGTGTAATTTGACATTTCTGCGGATTGCAGTATAATGATAAGGCTACGCAATAGAATAGTACACAACCTAATTAGCCGCTGACAGCGGCGATTCACAGAACAGGAGAGTGATTTCATATGGCAAAGATAGATATTATTTCAGGTTTTTTGGGCGCAGGCAAGACTACGCTGATCAAGAAGCTTCTTGCGGATGCCCTGAAGGGACAGCAGGTGGTTCTGATTGAGAACGAGTTCGGTGAAATCGGAATCGACGGCGGTTTCCTGAAGGACGCGGGTATTGAAATCAAGGAGATGAATTCCGGATGCATCTGCTGCTCCCTGGTCGGCGATTTCGGCGTTGCGCTGAAGGAGGTCGTTGACAAGTATCATCCGGACCGCGTGATCATCGAGCCCTCCGGTGTCGGTAAGCTTTCGGATGTCATCCGTGCAGTCGAGAAGAATGCCGGAGCCGCGGACCTTGAACTGAACAGCGCGACGACGGTTGTCGATGTCACAAAGGCAAAGATGTATCTGAAGAACTTCGGCGAGTTTTTCAAGAATCAGGTCGAGGCTGCCGGCACGATCATCCTGAGCCGCATGGATACACCGAAGGCAACAGACGCGAAGGTTGAGGAAGCGCTGGCTCTGATCCGCGAGCTGAATCCGAAGGCAACGGTCATCACCACACCGGTAGAGCAGCTCAGCGGCAAAAAGGTTCTGGATACCATGGAGGGCGTGAAGATTGATCTCTCACTCGTTGAGGATGATGACGAGGACGAAGAGGAGCACGAGCATCATCATCACGATCACGACGAGGATGAGCATGACCACTGCGGGCACCATCATGGCGATCACGTAGAGGATGAGCATGACCACTGTGATCACCACCATGATCATGATGAGGAGGGTCATGAGCACCATCATGATCACTGCGGATGCGGCCATCACCACCATCATCATCACGATGCGGATGAGGTCTTCACCAGCTGGGGGCAGGAGACGATCCGGAAGTACACTAGCGATGAGATCAGCAGTATCCTTAAGGCTCTTTCCGCGGACAATACCTATGGAACAATTCTGCGTGCAAAGGGCATGGTAGAGGGAACCGACGGAAAGTGGATTTATTTTGACATGGTTCCGGAAGAAGCAGACGTCCGCGAGGGCGCACCGGAGTATACCGGCCGTCTGTGCGTGATCGGATCCGATCTGAAGGAAGACAAGCTGAAGGAGCTCTTCAAGCTCTGATCCGTGTCCAAAGTATGCGAAGCGGCGCATGGACGTGGGTGAATGCCGAAACAAACTCAGTTTTTCCTTATCGGGCAGGCAATATTGGGTTGTATCCGGATCAGGCAGGCAATATAGGATTACACCCGGATCAGACAGACAAAATGTGATTGCACCCGGATCTGGCAGCCGATATGGAGATACGAAAACAGATGGAGATTTGTGATACATACATATAGTATAGAAAGCTAAAACTATGGATGAGAATGAAATCGAAGTCCCGATTTATCTGATCACGGGATTTCTGGAAAGTGGAAAGACATCTTTCCTGAATTTTACGATTGCCCAGGATTATTTCCAGATCGACGGGCCGACCCTTCTGATCAATACAGAGGAAGGGGAAGAGGAATACGATGAAAAGGAACTGCTGAAGTACAATACAGTGATCGAGACGATCGATGAACAAGAGCAGTTCAGCTATGAGAACCTTCGGGCGTTTCAGAGAAAATACAGCCCGGAGCGTGTGATTATCGAATTCAACCCGCTGTGGAGCGTGGACAAGCTCTGGCAGATGCGGCTTCCCAGGGGATGGGGCATTGTGCAGCAGATCGTGACAGTGGATGCATCTACATTCCAGGTCTATCAGACCAACATGAAGTCCCTGTTCGCGGAGATGAGCCGGCAGGCGGATATGGTGCTGTTCAATCGCTGCAAGAGGGATATGCCACTCTCCAATTTCCGCCGGAGCTTTAAGGTAGTGAATCCGGGCTGTGATGTGCAGTTCCTGGACGTGGACGGACAGCCGGTGGATATCTTTGAGGATTCGGTTCCCTATGATCTGGATCAGGATATTATCGATATTGATGATGTGGACTATGGAATCTTCTTCGTGGATCTTCAGGATAATCCGGATCGCTACAAGGGGAAAAAAGTACGCTTCAAGGGCATGGTGCTGAAGAGCCGGGAGGCCGGAGCGGACTTCTTCATGCCGGCGCGCACGGCGATGACGTGCTGCGCGGCGGATATGCAGTACATCGGCTATCTGTGTCACAGTAAGAACGCCGCGAAGCTGACCGAGGGAAGCTGGGTGCAGCTGACGGCGAGGGTCGATTATAAGTTCGTACCGATGGCGCAGGAAGAGGAGCCGGTATTCCAGGCGATCACGATCAAGGCTGCGGAGCCGCCGGCAGTCGAGACGGTGTATTTCAATTAACAGAAAGCCGCGGAGCCGCCGACAGTCGAGACGGTGTATTTCAATTAACAGAAAGCCGCGGAGCAGCCGGCAGCCGGGATGGTGTATTTAACTAACAGAGAGCGGCCGGCAGCCGGGATGGTGTATTTTGATCAAGGCTGCGGAGTCATTGGCAGCATAGGAAGAGCATTGACATGAGCTCTCAGCTGTCTGTGTGATCCGACGAAAAAGAACAGCTTACAGATATGAACCGGGGACCCGCTTCTGGCGGGCTGCCGGCTGTGTCTGTATTGTGAAGAAACAGGGAGAAAATCATGTATCTGACAGCAGGGCTGGGAAATTCGGGGAGAAAATTATGTATCTGATAGCAGGACTGGGAAATTCGGGGAGAAAATTATGTATCTGACAGCAGGGCTGGGAAATTCGAGGAGAAATTTATGTATCTGATAGCAGGACTGGGAAATCCGGGAAGAAAATATGACGGTACGAAGCACAACATGGGTTTTGACGTCATCACCGAGCTGGCGGACCGTTATAATGTGCCGTCCTCCGGGCTCTCGATGAAAGCAATGTATGGCAAGGCCGTGATTGGCGGAGAAAAGGCAATCCTGATCAAGCCTCTTACCTATATGAATCTGTCCGGTGAGGCCATACAGGAGTATGTGCATTACTACAAAATTGATCCGGAGACACAGCTGATCGTCATATATGATGACATCGACCTGGAGCCCGGTCAGCTGCGAATCCGGAAGAAGGGGAGCGCCGGGGGCCATAATGGGATGAAGAATATCATTCAGTGTCTCGGAACCGACCGGTTCGCGCGAATCCGTGTGGGGATCGGCGCAAAGCCGGAGCATTGGGATCTGGCGGATTACGTTCTGGCTCCGTTTCCCGGAGCGGTGAGAGAGACGGTTGATGCGTCGATCCGGGATGCCGCGGATGCGGTCGAGATGATTCTGCAGGGTGATATTGACAAGGCCATGGGGAAATACAATCAGAACCGCAGGAAGGCGGAGGAGATGTAAACGGTTAACGGTTGGGGCATGTATCGTGCAGCTTAGGGCTGAAGTATCGCGATACCGCCGTCATTGCGATTCATATGATCGCACCGCCTGCAGTATTGCCGCCGGTTGACAGAACAAACGAATGGAGAAAAGAGAAAGAGAAGAACAGTATGATTGAGGCATTGAAACAGCCGCTGGAGATGATGGCCGGTTTCGAGGATCTGAAGAAGAAGATCGGATCCGACGGCAAAGCAATTGAGATTTCCGGCTGTCTGGATTCTCAGAAGGCGCATATTGCCGCGGGGCTCGCCGAGGGAAGGCCGGCTGCTCTGCTGATTGCGGAGAATGAGCTGAAGGCAAGGGCGCTGTACGAGGATTTCAGACTCTTCAATCCGGATGTCATGTATTTTCCGAGAAGAGACCTGATTTTCTACCAGGCGGATGTATCGGGAAACCTGCTGACAAAACAGAGGATGCAGGTGATAAAAGCGCTGATTGAGCAGAAGAATGTCACGGTGATTACCTCGACAGGGGGATGCATGGACTATCTTCTGCCTCTTGACGTGCTCCGAAAAGCTGCCGTGACGATCCGGAGCGACAGTGAGATTGACATTCAGGAGCTGAGCCGCAGGCTTGCGGAGATGGGATACGAGAGAGTCGGACAGACGGAGGCGTCCGGGCAGTTCGCCGTCCGCGGAGATATCATCGATGTATTCCCTCTGACGGAAGAGGATCCGTGGCGGATTGAGCTCTGGGACAATCAGGTGGATTCGATCCGCAGCTTTGACGCGGAGACGCAGAGATCCATCGACAGCAATCTGGAGGAGATCACGATTTATCCGGCCATCGAGGAAATCGGACGGGACGATGATGCGCTTCGCGAGGAGAGCGGCGGAGCCGGTATATATGGATCTGGAACCGGCGCCGCGGAGATTCAGGCGGAAAGCGGCGGAGCCGGTCAGCGGGCGGAGAAGGCGAGAGCATTTTACCGGAGACTGACGGATACCTTCATCGACTATTTCCCCGAGGGAAGCGTTTTTTTCCTGGATGAGCCAGCGAGACTGTTTGAGAACGCTGGGGCGATTGCCGGTGAGTATCAGGAGGCGATGAAGCACCGGATCGAGGAGGGGCGGATAACCAGTCTTGAGGCGAACCGTATGCTGACGGAAGAGCAGCTGGGCTATAATCTCAGCCGGAAGAGCTGTGTGGTTCTGTCGCTGATGGAACAGCATCACCTCCCTCTGGAGATCGGGGAACGGGTCTCGGTCACCGTGCGGTCGGTCAGCTCCTACAACAACCAGTTTCCGATGCTGGTCAATGATCTGAAGAATTACCGGAAAAATCATTATCGGGCGGTGCTGCTGTCCGCTTCGAGGACGAGAGGAAAAAGACTTGCGGAGAATCTCGTAGAAGAAGGGCTTCCGGCTTTTTTCAGTGAGGATGCGGACCGTGAGATCTCCGCGGACGAGATCATGGTCACCAGGGGAAATATCGGCAAGGGATTTGAATATCCGCTGCAGAAGTTTGTGCTCATCACGGAGTCGGATATCTTTGGAGCGGAAAAACGCAGGAAGCGGAGAAAAAAAGCCGACAGCAGCGGCGCCGGGAAGATCCGGAGCTTTGCGGATCTCACCGTCGGAGATTATGTGGTGCACGAGAACCACGGTCTCGGCATTTACCGGGGGATCGAGAAGGTGGTTGTTGACCGTGTCGCGAAGGATTATATCAAGATCGAATATGCGGGCGGAAGCAATCTTTACGTGCTCGCCACGCAGCTGGACTCCCTGCAGAAGTATTCCGGAGGAGAAGCCGGAAGCGGAAGAAAAGCCAAAATCAATACGCTCGGAGGCAGGGAATGGTCAAAGACCAGGAGCAGGGTCCGGGGCGCGGTAAAAAATATCGCGAAGGAGCTGGTGGCTCTGTATGCCTCCCGTGAGAGAACGGAGGGGTATCAGTACGGACCGGATACGGAGTGGCAGAGAGAGTTTGAGGAGATGTTCCCGTTCGAAGAGACGGAGGATCAGCTTCAGGCAATCGAGGACACGAAGCGGGATATGGAGAGCAGCAAGGCCATGGACCGCCTGATCTGCGGCGACGTCGGCTACGGGAAGACCGAGATCGCGATCCGCGCCGCCTTCAAGGCAGTGCAGGAGAACAAGCAGGTCGTTCTCCTGTGTCCGACGACAATACTTGCGCAGCAGCATTTTAATACCTTTACCCAGCGGATGAAGGATTTTCCTGTCCGGATCGATATGCTGAGCCGTTTCCGGACATATGCCCAGCAGAAGAAGACCATTGAGGCGGTTCGCAAGGGAATGGTGGACATTCTGATCGGAACCCACCGCGTGCTGTCGAAGGATATCACGTTCAAGGATCTCGGATTGCTGATCGTCGATGAGGAGCAGCGGTTCGGTGTGACGCATAAGGAAAAAATCAAGCAGATGAAGCGGAACGTGGATGTGCTTACCCTGACGGCGACGCCGATACCGAGGACGCTCCATATGAGCCTGATCGGCATCCGGGACATGAGTGTTCTGGAGGAGCCGCCGCTGGACCGCATGCCGATCCAGACCTACGTGATGGAATATGACGAGGAACTGGTGAGGGAGGCGATCAGCCGGGAACTTGCCAGAGACGGTCAGGTATTTTTTGTCTACAACCGCGTGAACGGGATCGCGGATATGGCGGCAAGGATTCAGGAACTGGTGCCGGATGCCTCTGTGGCCTATGCGCACGGGAAGATGAAGGAGAATGAGCTGGAAAAAATCATGTACCAGTTCATCAACGGCGATATTGACGTGCTGGTGTCCACGACGATCATTGAGACCGGAATGGATATCTCAAATGTCAACACACTGATCGTCTGCGACGCGGACCGGCTGGGACTTTCGCAGCTGTATCAGCTTCGCGGAAGGGTCGGAAGGTCGAATCGAAACGCCTATGCGTTTCTGATGTATCGCAGGAACAAGATGCTCAGGGAGGATGCGGAGAAGCGGCTTCACGCGATCCGTGAGTTCACGGAGCTCGGAAGCGGCGTGAAGATCGCCATGCGGGATCTGGAGATCCGCGGTGCCGGAAATCTTCTGGGAGCTGAGCAGTCCGGCCATATGGAGTCGGTCGGCTACGATCTGTACTGCAAAATGCTCAATGAGGCTGTCCGTGAGGCGAAGGGAGGAAAAGAAGAAGCGGACTTCGAGACGACGATAGATCTGTCTGTGGATGCCTTTATCCCGGAGAGCTACATCCCGGAGGAGGGACAGAAGCTGGATATCTATAAGAGAATCGCGGGCATCGAGACGCATGAGGAGGCGGATGAGATGATCAGCGAGCTTCTGGACCGTTACGGAGAACCGCCGGAGTCCGTCATGAATCTTGTGAGTGTGGCGCTCCTGAAGGCAGAGGCGCACAGGGCTTATATCTCCGAGATCAAGCAGACCAGAGATGAGGTCCGGATCACTCTTTACCCGCAGGCCGGGATCAATGCCGCGAAGATTCCGGGGATCCTGGAGCAAGAGCAGTTCCGGAACCGCCTCTTCTTCAAGGCGGGGGCGAAGCCTTACTTCTCTTATGTCCTGCGGAAGGCATCAGACAGACGCTTTGAGAGGATCCGTAAGGCGATGACTGCCTTTACAGAGGAACTGCAGAAGATCCGCCTCGATGCAGGGGACAGTGCGCAGAATGAGCATTAACGAATTCTGCAGAGAGGCTGCAGAGGGATCCGGCTCGATGCGGGAAAAGGTTCGCAGAATGAGCATTGATGAATTTTGCAGAGAGGCTGCAGAAGATCCGCTTCGATGCAGGGGGCTTCGATGCAGGGCGGTTGTGAAATGTGGAATTTCAAGTTGCCCTGCTTCGGCATTGAGTATATAATTTAAACATTGGTGTCGTGGAAGACGGGCACCGGAATAGTGTTACTTTTCACAGCAGGCATGAAAGGCAGGGGTTTAAAGCATTGCCTTATCTGTTGCGTGTGAAGGGTTCGATAAAGTATGGATGATTCGGAGGAATCGGTAATGAACAAGTTTAAGAAGGCATCTCTGTGCGGAGTTCTGGCGATGGCTATGATGGTCTCTGTATTTGCGGGATGCGGAAAAGTTGATGGCACAAAGACTGCCTTGGCAGTTGGAGACGAGAAGGTCAGCCTCGGTACGGCTGGATTTTTCCTGAGATACCAGCAGGCATCTACGACCTATATGCTGAAGCAGTACGGACTGTCTTCCGGTACGTTCTGGAGCAACCAGTATTCAGCGGCAACCAGTTCACAGGATGCCATGACGTATGGAGACAACCTCAAGAACTCCGTCAAGGACACAATCGTTCAGGATGTTCTGCTGCGCGCGCACGCTTCAGATTACAGCGTAACCATTCCGGACGAGCTGGCGACACAGATTGAGGACGCGGCGAAGACAACCTATGAGAAGAACCAGAAGAAGCTGGACAAGATGGGAGTTTCTCAGGATAACATCAAGGAGGTTCTGGAGCTTCAGACCTATCAGCAGCTGATGTTTGAGCCGATGACGGCAGACACGGATA
>OCVV011280988.1_pt1 | contig 15758 bp, 12 predicted proteins | sample 1539721 | NCBI WGS metagenome assembly OCVV01 (sample SAMN02144230, study PRJEB22623) | gut metagenome | biome: sheep rumen | host: Ovis aries | place: New Zealand
TTCGGGGCTGTAGCTCTTCAGCGAGGCCTTGCCATAGCGGGCCTGCAACTTCTCCAGCACCTCGGCGGCAGAGTACCACGTGCCCATCTCACCGCCCTTTGGTTTGCGGAAAAGGCTAGTAATCATCTCCTTCAGTGAGTCGATGCGTTGTTTTCCTCAATCAACAGCGAAATCTCCCCGTATTGTTTATTTCAACAATACGGGGAGTTGTTATTGATTAGCCATAACAGAAATACGATTTGTATTTAATCGGAGAAATCAATGGCGCACATAAATCCATACAGCTTATGAGGTCCGATGGCTGCACCTGCATGACGGAATGAACTTTTCATAATGTTTTTCAGATGACCGCGGCTTGGTACGCCATCATCGATTACCAAGCTGACCACAATATCTTCGGCACAAGAGTTTCCGTAATCGATATTCTCGCCCAAAACTTTTCTGTCTTTTACGTAACCGCGTAGACGATTATTCATACTTGTCCCATCGCTACTATTATGCCCAATAAGTCCGGAAGGGCCTGTGTCTTCACAATGGAAACGGGCAGCCTTAGCCAGATCTTCATCATAGGTAAGTGGTTCTACTGGCTGCATTTTTATTAACTCGTTGATAGCATCCTGTACACGTTTGCTGCCCTCATTTGTCATAATCAAAGTTCCGTTGGCCATACGATAAGTATTCTCGTCAACAAAACGACTCAAGTGTTTCTTCAGGGCAGTTTTAGCATAGTTTTCTGGATTCATACGGCAGCGATTCATCTCTGCTATTATGGTTTGTACCTGTTGATTATCATCATCGGCTGTTCTACTTTGATATCCTACAAAGATAAAGTATACTGCTGCTAAAAACAGTAGTGCAGTGATTAATAATATATTTCTTTTCATAATCTCAATGTATTAAGAAAATCCAAGTTAGTGCAAAGATACGACTTTTTTGCAATAATCCCAACTATTGTTTTTTATTAAAATGTTTTGTTATGATTATGGGTCGTTGAATATAGTTAATAAGGCCATATATGTTATTTATCCAAAACGAGTCTTACACTCAAACGTGCACCTATATCAGCATTCATTACTTGTGGATGGTCTTCTTTGATGCTGAATACAAGTGCTGCACGATCATATCCTTTTGACGAAAATGCATCTCCTATAATGAGCCATATTGGATTCATTGTATGCTCCTTCATCGCCTCACTCACTTTTTGTCTATTTCCTGTTACCTCTGAAGACCATATTCCTCCTTGTTCATCCTTTTTGTCCAATTTTTTGGGTTCATTATATTGTGGATAGTATCCTGCTGCAGGAATAAAAATTGAGATATTTTTATTTGACCTGTGATAAAACCTAAATCCATTAACACCATTTTCTTGATCATATTTGGCATGGCATTCTTTGCTCAATCTTTGAATTTCTTCATATGTAGGTAACCTACCTTTTTGAGCATGTAAATTATTTGCCTCTTTCCATGTATAATAATTACCAGTGTCAGAAGCATTCTTTGCCCCGACGTTGTGCGTAGCCCACATAACACCAGTGCCTAAATCCACCCATTCTTCTTGCTGAACCTGCTGAATCGATTTTTCAAAAGATATTTCGACTTTTGTGTCTTTTTTTATAAATCCTAGAGATTTGTAACAGATCTCCAGAGGGTGCCTAGGGTTATATGGAGGTATCCTTTTGACACTAGATGTAACATCAACTCCGTTTACAAGCAATTTCTTTAGTTTATATCCTTCATTTGAGGTTATCCTTAATATCCATTCCTTTCCATTAAAGGCAGAATTCCTATCTGCAGAAGGTTCGTAAAACGTTTTTGAATAGTTTGAATTTATATTATAATCAGGGTCTAAATAATGGACATAGCCAGTAGGGTCAGATATACTTTGGGCTCGGTCTGCAACTCCGTGTTGTCCGCAAGCAATGGTTAATTTAGGTTTTGGCGTAAAGGTAGCAATAATTTTGCAGTTATTCTTAACTGGTCCTAAGTCAAATTCATATATTGGACCACCATTCTCGGTTATAGATAAAAGATATGCTTCTTTTGTCATATCTACACCATTTATGTTTAGTTTCAATAGTTTGCAATGCTCTTTTGCAGCAAAGCGTAATTTGGCTGTTCCACCTTCCTTGATGATATAGTAATTAGTCCTTTCTGTTTTATTAAGATTGCCAGAAAATATTGAATACTTTCCATATTCATTACAAATGATTTCCACAAGATATCGCTGAGTAAACTCAACTACCACAGAAGTCACTCCTTTTTCAGGGTGTTCATGCATAACGCCTACTGTGTACATGCCATTAGATGATTTAACAGTTCGAGTCAAATCTTTCCAAATGATGTTTTGAGCTACCCTGAAACTTTTGATATTTAAAACGGGATCGAGTTTTATGGTCACATCACTCCCATTTTTAACATAGAATTCCTCTTTATTTCGGGTCAAGGGTGCCATAGGGTCGCCAGCAACAATCCCATTTACTTCTCCGCCAATGGTTGCCTTTCCTGGACCGCTAACGGATATTTCAAGTTTTGGTTTTTTCTCAACCTGTTTACTTGGAAAGGAAGGTTGAGAAATAGAAAAGGTTACGTTGACGACTGTATTTCTTTGTATTTTAAAAGAATGGGTGTCTTCAGACACATCTCTCAGTATGCCATTGATCGATATTTTTTTTAGTTCGAAACCTTTTTTAGGACTGCACTTTAAACTAATAAATGTTCCTTTTTTTACTTTTGTATATTTTTTCGAATCGTTAATTGGTTCGCCATTATAGTATAATGTACCACCAGAACCAGAAACGATTGTTAATTTGACGGAATCATTTTTATTTTCCTTCTCTTCAAAAGTAGCGACAATTATAGTTTTTCGAGAAATACCTTTAAGGGTTATTTGATTATTCTCAATACTTAGGTTCCTATTAATACCGTTAATAGTGAATTTTGTTAATTCGAAACCATTCTTGGGTATAAATTTCAATCTTACATCAGCATTATTTTTGAGTGTGAATTCTTTCCGATCATCATAATCAACTTTGTATTGCTCATTACAGAGGATACTACCTAGACCTTTTGTAATAATATAAACTTCTTGCGCATTTTCAGAACTCTGGTTCTTGTTCTGAGCACCTAGATTGGTGCCCAGAAAGATAACCAACAATAACAACAATAGATTATGTATACTATGATATCTCATAATGCTGGTTGTAATATTTTCACCTGTTATTCGATGTAATTGCCACTCATTAATTTGTATGGTGGATTTTGTAAGATACTGATTAACCCACCAATTGCTTTACACTTAACTTTTACTATAAAATGATTTGACTTTTCGGGACCTTCTAAAAATACATTCGTTGCAGGACGAGCACAACTATTGTATGCATGATTTTTGAAAAATGCATCAATTGAGGATGAGCTAAGTTTATCATTGTCAACTAAAGGACGACCACCGTTAAAATTCTCCACTCCTTTTGTCATAATGGCTCGAATAACAGTATAAACCGCATTTTCTTTGGCTTTGTTCTCATTCCGCTCAATTTCTGTAGTGACGGAGAAATAAGCGAATAAACTTTCTCGCTCCAAGAGTGTTACATCACCAATTTGCGTCTGAGCCTGCATGTTATTTGTAAATATGCAGGCTAAGACAAATAGTAAACATCTAAAATTGTTCATATCATTCAAAATAATCCACCTAATCCAAATCTCTTAAATACATTTCCTACTTTATCAATGTGTCCACGAGAAACAACGACGATACCAACATTTGGGTCATCTCCTTGTAAGATTGTTGCAATTTCTTTTCCTCCATCCTGAATGACTAAAATAGATGAATCTTGTTCAGGATCTTTTTTTATTTCACCATGGCCAATATTCTCTCTAGAGTCCTCTCCCACAGAAAGGTTTTGCTTGTAAATATCAAATTTCATGTTTTTCTTAACGCCAAGATTTGAGCCAATGCTAAGTGATGCTTCTTTTGCGTCATTACCCTTTTTATTAAATTTGGTCACAGTCTCCAATTTACTTTCAACAGGGAAAACATCTTCAAAAAATTTTCTTGCAGGTTTTGAAATTTTATCAAATGCATTAGCTATAGCTTCTTCTGGTGTATAACCAGATGAGGTTTCTTTAATGTTCCTCAAATTAATACCAGCCTGTGTTGCTACATTGATTGCATACAAGCTTAATGTAACAGAACCTATATATACTGGTTTTGATCCATCTTTTGTTTTTATATCTTCACCACGTCTACTACTTGCATTTGTAATTGTGATATCAATCAATGCATCCCATCCTTCTGCAGTAGCATCTTCTATGGTTTTTGCATTCGAATGGCCTGGTTCTATTGTTGAACAGTTTGTGAAACTTTCTGAAATTGCTTTGGCAAAGGCATCACTTGCCTCATTGGATATTTGTATGCCATAATAAATATGATTTATAGCAACTTTAAGTTTTTTCGTCCTATTAATATCACTAGGATATGTATCACCTTTGTCTTCATTAGTCATTCCAAAGTTTTTCAGTACATCTTTGCCCCATGCTGCCATGCTATTCAAGGCTCGTGATTTAGCGGTAATAACTGTGTTTTCATCAGCGTTATTCATAGCTTCAAGTAACTTCTTTTCTCCACCTTTTTTACTAAAGATATTAAGTCTACTTGAATTCTTGCCAAGAATTTGCTCCAAACGTCCTGTTGCTAATTCGATAGTCTCGGAGCCTTTAGTTTGTTGAATAACAAACATCATTCCTTTTCGGGCTCCTATTTCTGATCCAAGATTTATAATTGCTGTTTCTACCCTATCATCATCCGCCTCTTCAATATTAATTTGAGTAGCAGTAATGGGTATAACATCGTCAATCATGGCCAAGGCACTATTATTTAGTTTGGTTGTTGATTCATATCGAGCCACTTTTTCAAATTCATCCGTACTTTGTCCTGTTATTGTACCACTATATTTGGAAGTACCTGATTCCACTGAAATCAATTCATGACCTATGACACAATTTGCTGTATATGTTGTATATGTCTCTTGGCCATTTTTCGTAAGTGGTTTGTTTTTTTTCGACGTCATAGAATTCACGTTCACTTTAAGTAGATAATCATACCCTCTTTGTTTGGCTGTTTGAATACTAATCTTCTCACGTCCTTGCGTGATTCTCACATGTTTAGCCTTGCTTATTCCCATAAGGTAATTATTACTTGCACTAAGACATTCAGCTTGCGTGACGTTGCTACCATCAGAATAGGTAATAGGATTGACGTAAATTTTGGGTTTTACAAAATTCTGTGCTTTTCCGGAAATGGCAAAAAGCACAATCATCATAAATAAAACTGTTCTTTTCATGATTGCTTTTTTATAATTAATAATCAATATATTATCTATCTTCAACAAGTCGGAAACTTATTTTATCGGAAGGCGTTTCAGGGTTCTGGTGCCATCTATAGGTTGGAGTATTATACCAAGGGCTATTTTCATATAGACTCCCCCCTCTTACGGCTTTGACAAAACCTTTCTCTGGCCCTGTTGGGTTACTATCTTCTCCATTTTTATAGTGAGCAAACCAGTCAGAGCACCATTCAAGGATTTTTCCGATTTCCTCGATTCCGAGTTCTGAAGCATGGGAAGAAGCATACTCCCATTCTGCTTCTGTCGGAAGGCGGAAATGCCTATTCTGACACTGATTTAAAAGGGTTATAAATTCTTGACATTCATCATAAGTGATGTTTATAACTTCACCATTTGGACCATTATTGCGTTCGTGCTTTGTACCCATGATTTCATTCCATAACGCAACGGAGACTGGTCGTTTCCCAATCGTGAAGGGACGAAGCAAAACTTTGTGTACAGGTGACTCATAATAAAATCGATCAGACCCCATATCAAAAGCGCATGCATCAGCATTTATAGTGCCATATGTAATCCCGTTTACAGTAAGGGATCCTGCAGCATCCAAATTGATAACAATTGTAGTCATCTTACCAAGTACTACGTCTACCTGTCTTTCTGCATCCAAATAGCCTGTAGCCTTTAATACAATCCGATGTTTTCCTTCTGTTCCCTTAAACATATAAGGAGTAATACTGCTATGTTTCACGTCATCAATATAGATGTCTGCATTTTTAACATTACTTCGGATATTAATTTGTCCTGTTGGCAAATCAGAAATAGGTTTTATTACCAACATGATGTAAGTACTCTTCGAATTAAGTGGCTCAGGGAAGTCATATCTTAAAGGAGCATAGTTTTTTGTCTTTATATTAAGCCAAGTTGCCCCCTCTATCAAATACACCCAATATTCGCCATCTTTATAATCCGGCGTACCAATGATGTCCCCTTCGAAGATTGCCCCTGGTTCTGCCAATCCGACCTTAACTAATGCACAAATATTCTGATTGCCGTCCACTTTGGGGTATTGCACTGCATCAATATCTGCTGCGTCATGTTTGAAACTCTTCAATTCCAACTGTGCATAAACAGATGAAGCACTTATTATTATAACAAATAACAATAATAGTCTTTTCATTTTGTATTTTACCTTTAATTCGTAGCTTTAAAATCAGTCACTTTGAATTCCTTTGGATCATCCGGCGCTTGCCATACCCTAACATTAATTTGCGGATTATCAGGATCCTTGAAATTCCATATCATCGTAAGTTTACCAACATCGCTGTAGTTCGATGAATTGTATCGTTGTGTTACAGTGACACCATAAAGATATGGTTTTGCACCATTACGAGTAATATTCATAGAATTCTCGTCAAATTCCACATTTACATAGGCATTGTTTTTAAATACCCTCCGCAGGCCATTAAGATATTGAGTTTTATTTTGGACCGTATATTCAAAGCCGGCAGGTGTAGAATGCTCGTTTGTTTTTCTTAACACTCTATGCCCTGTAATGATGAGCGCATCTTCACTAAAAATATTTTCTAGAAAATTGATGTCTTTCTTATTGTAAGCCATTTTAAACTGTTGAACGAACTTAACTATCCTTAGACGTTCGTCAAGATCCTCCACAGAGAATGAATTCTTTAGAATCTTAGAGTATTGTTGTAGCCCCTTAGACACATCAATATTTGTAATAGTACCTTTTCTGTCAAATTCTATTGTGATTTCCTGATTAACATCTTCTTTGTAAGAGTCATCAAAAGGTCTCATCTCTACTGCGATATTACGAATATCATAGTTTCTTATGCCGTTCCTTCCTTTATTTGTATTGCAATGCTCCACAATGTCGTCATCAAGCACTCTAAAGTGTACATTTCCCCAAAACATGGCTAAACTATTCGCAGCATAATCTGTAATTGATATACCATTAAAATTTAGATCCTTTCCTGTGCTTTCAGCCAAATTAATGGCTGTAAGCAATGCTGCTGCATTCTTTTCAATATTAGCCTTAATGTTTGCGGCTGGTGCCCCATTAGGAGATATCTCAAAAGCCACCTTATCTTGGGCAGGAAGGTTAATGCAGAGAAGAAATAATAGATTGTAAATAATTATTTTTTTCATATCGTTTATTTATTGAGTGTGAACCATATATAGTTTTTAGAGTTATAATTAGATATATTCTCATAATTCCCGCTGGCATAATTCATCCTTTGGCCTCCTTCATCTCGTCCAAGTACAGCTATGACGTTGCCAGCTTCATCGGCAAATATATAGAAAGCCTGACCTGCTTGAGATGGCGGATTGGTCTTTGAACCATATCGTTTAATTTTATTCTCAATTCTATAAGTATTAACTAAATCCTTAGCAGAAAGAAGGGTCAAACCATCTTTCAAAAAATTACCGATTAATCTTTTCTGCCACTCTGCTAAGCTATCATCTAAAATTGGCTTATTTGACTGAGATTCAGAATTTCTTGTTTCTGATGTATTATCGGCCATTACAGGATCTTCCACTTCCACAACAGGTTCGGGGGTATAGGACTCCGATTCGGGTTGTGGTATGTTATGTTCCGGTTCCTGCTTTGGAGTGTTCTGGGGAGTACTTGTTTGTGATGCTTCTTCTGCTGTCGCATCAATATCGCGTTTACTAAAATATAAGAACACCCTTTTCTGACTACCTCTATCTGTCACAATTTCCTCAGCTCCTTCTGCCAAATCTTTAAAGTCATCTAAATTTGCTGCACCTTCTGGATTCTTCTCTTTCATATAATCGGCTATAATCTTTGCCAATTTAACGACAGCCATATCCCTCGCCTCTTTGGCAGTTGCAGCGGTTGCCTCTTCAAAGAGAAATGCCTCATTTCTTTTTATCTCGTTTATTTGCTTAGATGCACTCTGTGCCAATAATTCTGTTGATGTAAACAAAAAGAACAATTGGAACATGAAACATACAAATATGTATACATTTTTCTTCATTGCTGTATTTCGTTAAATAGATTCTTTAAATAATGTGTGGGTACATATGCGTCAAGTCTGGCATTGATAATCCCTTTACGTCTTTTTACCTCATTAACCCCTACTTTCATCCGCATGACATGGTTATATTGCAATACTTCGTTTCGCATAATAAGTTCACAATCCATCACCCCATCGTTTTCACTGATTACACAAAAATATGGAGTGCATCCCTTTTTTAGACAGAAACTTACATATTTTCCAAGAGGAACAATGTATACAGAATCCTTATTACCATACACTTCTTGCTTGATCCTGAGGACGAATTCATTTGGCAGCCCACTGGAAGTCATCACGTTGGCCAAGCTCTGTTGTGGATACTTGCTATTGAACATCAGACAAAACTTATTATCCTTCAGACTCAAGGGTTGGTAAAAGTTGTCAGAGTTAAGTTCCGCAAAATAGTAATATGGTCCTTTTTTTACATAGTAGTCACGAGTTATGCTAGCAATAAGCTCTTTCTTGGGAAAGGTCCGAATGGAATCAGGAACTGGTATCTGGGTGTTTAGAATGTCTCTCTTTAGCCTCGCATCAAGTTCGTCCATCTCCATGCCTAAAAATAATTTGTAAGATGACGGAAATCCCAATTCGCAAACAACTTGTCCACTTTTATTCCATGTGAAGAAGTTTATGACATTCTCAAAACTATGAATTATTTTGATAGTTGTATCCCTATCTCCTATAAGATGCTCTATTGTTTCAAAATTACCGGTACGAAAAACAACCCGATCTTGCTCCATCATCTCATGATTGGTTCTTTTCCGTTCCATGTCGACCTTGAGTAAAAGTGCGTAACGTTCTATAAAATTGCAACATATAGGGTTGAGGGTTTCTCTTTGTTGAGGTGTGAATATGCTATATCCAATATGTTTTACCTCGTTGTCTTCCACAATAATAGTAATAGGCTTCTTCTTATAGACTGTTATACCATAATGAATCCCTTCGCCTAACGTATCAGAGATAGATGCGATATTTGATCTGACAGCTATAGTTCTTAACTCTTCTGAAAAATAGGCGTTACGTTCCTGTTTCTCATGTGCACACAAAGAAAGTGTTATCCCCCCAAATAATATGGAGAGAAACACTTTCTTGCTTTCACAAATCATATTCATGGAAAACTCTTTCTTCTATCTTGTAAATGACCTTCTTGATCCATCATGAACCCATACACCACCTCGAAGCTCACCATTCGTGAACTTTGTTTGCTGAATCTCGTCCCCAGGAGAAAGTTGAAGTGGTTCGCCATCATCGTGTAGATCGAGTGAATATGCTCTTGTCACTTTGATTGTTCCGCCCAAGCCATTAGCGGGTCCTTCGTATTTACCCCAAGAAACCTTTGGCATTTGACGGGTTTGTGGGTCTGGATTGCCTTGCTGTTTGGTTTTACCCTCAGAAGGTTTTCCTATGGGGAGCTGTGAAATGTGTGGGGCATTTACTTTTATTTGACAGATGGCAAATAGCTTTTCATCGCCTTTTACTTTTACTGTAATGGAGGTTCCTCCTTTCGTTAGTGCTGTTACTTCGCCCCTTTGAGTTACTGATGCCACTTGTTCATCAGCAATGATCCACTTATAGACCACATTGACATCTTTTATTATTTTTCCGTTCTTATCCAAAAGAGTTGGTTTGATGATGTCTTTCTGACCAACAGTTAATGACATGGCATTCTTGTCGAGTTGGACCTTGTCAATTTTGGATCCGCCCAATAGGGAATATCCTACCCAGCCTGCACCTGCTAAAACTATTAATACAGCAGCAATAATCCCAATTAGTTTCATATTGAGTCCGCTGCTAGGGGTTTTGTTCCTGTCTATCCCCCCATCTACAGGATGTAGAGGCTTGCCACATTCTTCACATACGAAGTTGGTTTTATCAACTTCCTGTATTTCTTTGTTATCAGCGAGGTCACATTCGCCAAAATTCTTGCATATACCTTTTACTAATGCCATATTCTTAAACTTTATTCATATTATAAATCTTTTAACTCCTCCTGAGTAATCTCAACAGCAAGATTACGATAGGTTGTGTAGTTTGGATTAAACTGATTGTTCTCACAAAGAGGACTAGGGAGGATCTTTGTTTGTACCATTTGGCCAAGCGCCTTGCGAAGTTCTGCTTTTTGCTCATTGCTACGAGCTTGTTTCGCTAGTTCTTTTTTAACTTGGCTCTTCAACAACTCTGCTTTTGCAAAGTCTTGTCCGAGCGCCTTTAATGATTCCGCAAAGCCTTTTCCTAAGGGCTCCCATTGGTCGCCAAATGTTTCGTCGGGAATACGAAGAGCATCAAATTTTGCTCCCGTAGAAGGATCTTGTTGCTCTTTGATGATGCCCAGAACATAGGCAAGCATTAGAGGCTTTCTCATCTTTTGTTCCCTTGCTTCAGCCCCTTCTTCAAATATTTCGGGCAACTCATCCTTGAAACTCTCTGTATGAAGAACCATGCGATTGAGGGCGCACTTCCCGTTTTGCGGGGTGACAAGTGCATCATATTTCTCTTTGCAGACTTTAACGTTCGCTAAGAAGCGAAGTGGGAAACCAGAATTGGCAGATACAACAACGATCTGATTGTCTTTATAGTTAACAGAAACATCTTCTTTCTTATTGAAGCCAGGGACATTCTGTTCAAAAGCGAGAATGAGTTTCTCCTTAAAGTCATTTGTTTTTTCATCAGATTGTGGCAAAGCCAACTGAACCATTGACATCATGGCACCTGTGTTTCCTGGAATTACCATTCCTGTCTCCTTCGAAGAAAATTGGACATAACTCTTTGAAGTACTGGTTACCAATTTTACAAATTTTTCAAGTTTTTCCTCAGAGTTGAGTTCTTGTTTCAGTTTCTCCATGATGTTGACGCCAACCATTTTGTTCAATGGATCTGTATCAGCTGCATCTTGCATAGCGCGAACCGCATTCTCCTGACAGACATCAAGGAAAATACCTACAGCAGTTTCATAGTCAGTCTTGTCATACAAGTTTGCAAATGTATGTTCACCATCTTCGCCTAAGTTCTGAACCATTCTTGAACGGATAGTAGCTGCATTAGATGACATCTTTTCAAAATCACTTATAAATTGGCGGCTGATTCTGCGAACAAGATCTGCATCGTACTTCTTAATATCTATATCACTTTGCTCCTCATTTGTCTGACATTTACTGTCTGCCTGTCGCATCACCTCCTCATTAATGGCATTCATTTCATCCTTGAAAGCAAGGATACCTTCAAGCATGTTATTTAACTCAACTATGACGTTCTGTAGCAATTCCTTTGCATAAGCATAGGCCTCTGCACGAGTAGCGGTAGAACAATAGTCGCTCTTTGCTGTTTTATATTTACTGAATACCTTTGTTGAGGCATTGGTAACAGCATCCCGAAGCCAACCGATTTCGTTCCACTCGATATTAATAGCCTGAATCTGTTCGCTGATATTGGTTAGCTCTTCCTCCATTCTGGCACGTTGTTGTTCAAATGCTCCTATACGGTCATTGCAGTCTGCAATCAGCAAACGTGTGTATTTCTCTATTTCCAGGATGCTTTTGGTGTCAGATGCGCCACTGGCCCATTCGTCGAATAATTTCTTTTCAATGTGACGACGGATGGTACGTGCATAGCCACGTAACTCTTGACGCTGAATTTTAAAGAATTCTACAACGCCATGCTGGCGGAACTGGGAATTGAAAAATTCATCACAACGCTTACCAAATTCGCCTAACCAACTTTTCTTTTCAATTGTGGTCTGTACGTCATCAGCATCAGCCTGAGTACGTTTTTCCCATGTTTCTTCAAAAAGACGCCAACGTTTTGTAGCAGGGCCTTCGACGATGGGCTTTGCAAGCGTTAGGTAGTTATTGCTAAGCATCAGCCCCTCTCGGTTTTTCTTATCCTTTATTTCGTCTGCAAAACCCATTCCGACCTCATCAAGTGTTCGTTCTCCATAGCCGATACCATCTTGCCACATATTGAATGTTAGCTGCCGAGCAGCTTGTAGGGCATAAGTATATGTCATAAATTCTCGAATCTCTGTTTCTGGAAATTCTACCCGTGTAATGCCAAAGGATAAGAATTTCCTGCTATGGGCTATTACCCCTGCTTGGTTCTTTTCTGGCTCAGCCCCATCATTTTCACAGCCAACAAGACGATTCATTTGGCCAGCAGGACCAACCATGCCGCTAGCAACAGTTGTCTGGAAAATGAAATCGGCTACAGCGGCAGGTAACCCATTGCCCAAATCAAGCATTTTACCTTGTTCATTAACATTAGTGTATACATATGCTGCCTCAAATCCACCATTTTTGTCTTCAAGAAGACGGCGCACCTCGCCAGTGAAAATATCAGTTTCGCCTTTTACATCTGTGGGGAAGTACTGGCCTATGCTCAATGCGTTGAGCTCAAGGAGAGCGGCATAGCCGTTAGCCTGATAAAATCCTGCATCATGTTTAGCCGAGACAAGTGTTTGCTCAGGAGTATAAAGGAACAGGCGCATCTTGAATGCGTTATCACCGTCACGATAAGGGAACCATGTTCGTATCTGGCTTATAGCATCAATGATAGATCCAGAACCAGTACCACCAGCCAATCCAGCGCAAATATGGAAAGTAACTTCCTCATCTGCACTGGACTGCTGTAAACGTCCAACAGCTCCACGTACTATCTGTTCGAAGTTTGAAGGGTTGTTTTTATCACAGATGTTATTTGCCATAAGTGTACGACCTAAGCGGCGGCGCTGTCCTCCAATGCCTGCTGAAATGAGACCTCCCATTTCCTGCTTCATCAATTGTAAATCGTTGGGATTAAGGAAGCCCTTAAGGCCAGGATACATATTAATGTTTCCTAAAACACTTGTACTAATTCCATTGATATTTACTTTTTGGGCAGATCCAAGGTGTACACTCTTGCCCAACACTTTCCAACCAGTCCTATCCTCAAGATCCGAAGGGGAGGAATCTACATAAACGTAATCAAGAAATATTCCGTTTCCTGGGTCATTGGAGCGAAACTCTTCATACACACGTTTTCTCAACTCGCGCAGTACTTTTCCACCTGTACCGCCAAGTCCAATAAATAGATGATTTGCCATATTAATTATAATTTATAGTTATTTCAAAAATCGTCATAATTTTTACTAGAAGCCATTCTGGCTTTGGGGTTTGCTTTGCCTGTCGAAGGGCTCCTCTTATCGAACATCATAACAATAAGACAAGCTATAATAATAATGGCTAGAGTCCATCCTACTCTATGCCATATATAAGTATTTAAAAAACTTATCATAGACTCATGCATTACTTCGGCAAGATTTGAGACATCATTTCCAGTGAAATCTGCAACACCAATATAAACTCCTATAATTGGAAATGTTTCTGTCACAGATTCTAAAATCTGTTGGCTGTCATTTGCTCCAACTCTTCCAGATTTATTTTCAAACTTTTGTGTAAGGTATATCTCTGCAGTATCCGCAGCGTCTTTAGCCTGAATGGCACCAATCATCAAGGAAATCTGAACAATTAAGAGTAATGAGGTAACAATACCAGTGATGAAAAAAATAGGGGTGCGAACAATATTGCGACTAATTGACTTCAATATGAAGTACAAGGTCGCCATAATAGCAGCTGTAACTATGATGCCATTTAAGATGCATGTAAATGTTGTTGTAAATAGTGAAATGAATGTCATATATATATAAATTTAAAATGTTTCTATTTCTGAGGATGAAGTCACATCGCTGGCTCGTATTCAAGAGATTGCAACATAAGACCACTTAAATTGATTTCTTATGCAACGTGATACTCAGCTGTATGTCACTGCTTTTGGCTATACCAGTTACGTTCTCGCAGTCGCCACTTAATGCGAAAATCCAGTCGGTGTTGCCGTCTTTGCCATAAAAGTTGATGTCGCCTCCATCGGCTGGCAGTGATTCACCTGTCAGTTCCATGACGGTTCCATACTTCACATTTTTATATGTAGCCTTGATATTACCCATATCTGCGCTTTTGGTGATACTGAACTCGATGGGATACCCCTCCATGTCGCCAGCGAACTCTGTCATTCCTTCTGGCAGACAGCCATAGAGCCCCTCTTCGCCAACACCTTCAAACTGATCGTCTTCTTCCTCTGTCACCCCTGCTGATTCAGAATCATCTACATTCCCGTATCCTTCTTCGGCATTTTCATCAGCAATAACTTCAGAAGAAGAGGACGTGTCACTGGTGAGCATCTGAATCGTACTGCCAGGCTCACTCTTGCCGATAGCATAGCCACCCCAAGCAAAAGCCACAGTAAACAACAGTCCAGCAAAGACTAGCATGGCAGAATGGTAACGGAACTTGAATATTTGTGTAAACATCCATGAGCCAATCGTGATAACAAGAACTATCAATGAAAGGATATATGGGAAGATCGCTCCAACCACAGCAATGATACACTGTATTGGATAATAAATGATAGCACCATAGATGATGGGTTCGATGATAAAATGGCCAAGGAATGGCATAAGAATCTTGGCAAACATCTGATTCGAGACATCATAATCTTCCTCCACTTTCTTCAAATTTCCGTATCTGTCATAGGTCTTTGTAATGGGAGTTGCTGACCAATGAGTGAACTTCCCCCACCAGGCAATGGCCCAGAAAAAACCAATAAACCAACACAGACTGCCGAGTGGCGACTTAAACATATTCCAATTGGCTTTGAAGGCTAGAGCATCGGTAGTCAAAACCTCATAGATAAGATAACCGCCTGCCAAGGTGATGAGCGCAGCAAAGATATAACCAACAATAGTATAATTTTGATCTGAAAATTCAGGAATGTTTTTGACACGCTTCTTGATGTTTTCTATTTGGCCCATGACACTATTATAGATTATTTCATGTGTCTTGCGACTCTTCTGCAAAACTATATCTTTAATTGTTTTAGGTCTCCATAAGTACGAAAAAAGCGTGAGAGTCTGTACTTAGTTACTCGTCCCGCTACTTATGGCTCTAGCACTGCCCTTTCCCGTAGAACGAGCAACACCAGAAGCCCACGCCGAATATGTATATACTAATCTCCCTCTATATAAAAATAGGTATTGGGAGTGTATAAAACATACCCACTGAGCATCTACTGTTGCCTTGTGCTTTGACGGGTTTTTAGGATTTGCTAGATTCTAAGTAGCCAAAGACAAGACGCCTTGTAAACGCCTTTCCATAAATATGCATCCCCACCCTTTTCCGGAGTCCAGAGACAGCGGCTTTTCGGCTTGGACGCTACAAAAGTAGTGAATAATTTTGTATTTGCAAAATTTTTGGGCTTTTTTTTATCTTAGGCCTTCTTTTTATACCTCTACCATCAGATAGCAGTTGCCCTTGCGCTTGTGCTCTGACTCGAA
>OCVV012835134.1_pt1 | contig 15757 bp, 14 predicted proteins | sample 1539721 | NCBI WGS metagenome assembly OCVV01 (sample SAMN02144230, study PRJEB22623) | gut metagenome | biome: sheep rumen | host: Ovis aries | place: New Zealand
CGGTTCGCGTCCGTCGGTAACAACGCCCGAGATGGTGGTCTGTGCAGCCAGATTGCAGACTGCCAACAGCATTAAAACGATATGTGCAATGCGATGTTTCATGCCGCAAAGATACGGCAAGAAACTGAAGCCTCCAAATATCCGTGACAGACAGCTAAAAACGCTGATGGAAAACTAAGCCCGATGACGGATGACTAAGTTTGCGGACGAATGACTATGCGATAAAAGACTTCAGCCGAGGCACATATGAGCGAGATACGGGGATGCTGTTTGTACATGACCCAAGTATCAGTTGATAGCCATTGGAGTTGCCCTTGGCAGAGGTGATATTGTTCACATTAACCACAAATGAACGATGGCATTGGAAGATATTCCCATAGGCTTTCATTTCCTCAATCACAGCAGTTAGTGTAGTATGAACCTCCAAGGTTGTCAGCTTGCCGCCTTTCAGATAACAGACGGAGACATTGTTCTTTTGAGCCTCAATATAAAGCAGGTTATTGATGGGAATCGTGAGGTCGTTTCCTCGAACATTTGTATCGTGGATAGTTATCGATATATCCTTTTGTTCTTCAGTCGTATTGCTTAGCAGCGCCTCCATCCTGTCTTTTAGACTTCGGTTATACTCAATGCCAATAGACAATGCGGTTATGATGATACCAATGAGCATCGTCCAATACAGGAACAGGAGGAAAATCTTAACAGTGATAGGATAATGGATAACAAGGGAGAATAGAAAGAAATTGCAGATGGCGATGAAGAGTATCAGTCCAAGTACGGCACATCCATCATGCCAAATGCGCCAGGGCTTTATTCGTTGGTACAAACGCCTCAATATTACCCATCCGTATAGCGCATAGCAACAAGATGTGATAAGTCCGAATAAAGCGGCCGCCAAACATTTATTTCCACTATACATACTGAATCCGAACGGCTGCAACAGCCAGAATATCGCCCAGATGAAGACACCGTAAGCGAGGCTGTCTCTCAACCAGTGGTTGCTTTGTGGAAACGGATATTTCCGTGTAAGGAATGACATAACTTTATACTTTTGTGGGTGCAAAGGTACAAATAATCATCGAGAACCACAAAGATATTTATTTCTTTCCTATTTATATAGTTAGGTAGAAAGCAAAAATGTTACAGGAGGAAGTTAAGAATTCGCTCGGCCAAAGAACGCTTGTTATCAAAGGGTACAAGAATGAGCGACAGAGATAAACCACAAATTATCCGAAATTGTAAAAAAGACATAAATTTGGCGTTCATTCCGAATCAAATTGAAGAAAGTTTTGTATCTTTGCAAAATAGAAAATTTAAATTCTACGGATTATAAATAGTCATAATAATGACACAAGAAGAAATTAATAGAAGAATTGCAAATGTAAAAGAACAATTTCCTGATGTTGTATTTAGATATCAGGAATTAGATAATGGATCATTCGTATGTATTATGCGAGGAGGTCTAATGCAGGATGACCCTTCGGATTATATGGATAACGCAGTATCGGTGTTGGTAGATCACGAATTGCATAATGAATTCATTGAAAAGTTTCTAGATAATCCTTGGGTTCGTATTATTATTTTTGATTTTAATAATATTAATCTGACATAGTTGTTCCATGAATAGAACTATAATTGATGGTATTGGCGACTCCATGAAACATTGGTCAAATTACATATTTGATGTAAAACGAGGAGAAATCTTAAATGAAGGTTCTATTAAATATGGAATTTCCGAATATCTTGTATCTACTGAGAATTTTTATAAAGGAAAAAGTCGGACAATTGTCACAGGGCAGCCTGAGATTAAAGATGTGAAATTTGAAAAGACTCATAAATTATTTAAGAATCGAAGTGTTGACTTAAATTTTAAAGTATGCGAAGGTGATGATAAGATTGATGTTTATTTCGAATTTAAATACATAAAGAATATTCCCCTACCAGCAGATGAAAGAGAACGTTATATCTTTGATTTCTTTAGACTGGCATCATTAGCCAAATCTGCAAATGATGAAAATATTGAATGCTACTTTATGTTGGTCGGCCCACCCCAAAAGGCAAAAATATTGATGAGTCCACTTAATGAAGGAGAAGCCGTAAACGATGAAAGTAGAATGTCAATAAATAATCTACCAGACTCTGTACACTCTGAAATCATCAAATGTTTGCCGATATCAAAAGACGCTTCTAATCATATAACATTAAGGGAACTACGCTGTGAGGGCAATCCGTATTTGAATCGATTTCATGAGGACTACAAATATCGTGATGACGTAAATGATGAGATAAAACTTAGCTTAGATAATCAGATGAACATCACATTAAAATATACAACAGATTCTCCTAATACAGATTTCCCTAATGAGAAAATAGGTGTATATATATGGCAAGTTAATATAGAATAGGCATTGTTAATCAAGTTTGTTTTTATAGCTGCCAATACTCCACAGCACCTTCTTCCTCATCCTCTATGAGATGGGTAAGGAAGACCGCGACGCCCGCCGCATCATGGGCATCACCTAAGAGGCCATCCGCTCCACGAAGGCCACCCACTGCGCTGGCTTACCCGCCTCCTCCAGCGTCTCGCCATGCTCCATCACGCGCCGCTCCCCGTGTTCCATGCAGTACTCCCGCAGGAACTCTAGGTCCAGCCTCTTTTTGTAGAAATTAAAGTGCTTGTTTATTGTCAAATTCGCTAATTTTCTGATTTGTGGTTACAAAGGTAGTCTTTTTCAGCACAAATCGTTTCTTTTTGTTATAAGTTGGGCTTGTTTTAAACAAAAAATAAATAATTTATACACGAAATGAAAGTTTTGTGCTTCCGTTTCGAGAAAAAGTAGTATCTTTGCAAATCAAATTAATGCCACTTTTTAAGTGGATTCAAAGTTTAATTATGGGAAAGCCATTTAAGGGAGAGCTGAAAAAGCTTTCGGAGACCATTCGATGGGCCGAGCAGCAAGATGTGACGCATCTTGCACGGTTTCTGTTTGCAGAGAACAAGCAGATACCACTGGTGTGCATTGGCTCTGGTGGCTCGCTCAGTGCTTGCCATTATGCAGTCCTGCTCTATCAGCAGTGCAATGGTGTTCTGGCACAGGCGATGACCCCGCTTCAGTTGATGTATGCAGGGCATAATATTATCCGTGGCAGCAAACTGCTTTTCCTTAGTGCCAGTGGTAAGAACAAGGATATACTGAATGCCATTAAGTATGGCGTAAAGTTTAACGAGACAGGCATGATGAGCCTGACCCTCCGCAAGAACAATCCTACCGAGGAACTGCTGGAACAGTACCCCAAGGTGCAGCGTTGGTGCGAGGACGTCCCCAGCGAGAAGGACGGCTTTCTGGCCACAAATTCGCTACTGGCTACATTCACGCTGCTTTGTAAAGCAGCGTGTGCTTCCAAGTTTAAGGATTCAAGTTTTAAGTTGAGCGACCTGCAGCCTAAGACCTTCAACCTGAATCTATCAGTCATTCAGAACTTCATAGTGATGTATGGCGCAACAGGAGAACCCGTGGCATGGGATATAGAGTCAAAACTCACCGAAGCCGCTCTTGGCTCTGCTTTGCTCAGCGATTATCGCAACTTCGGTCATGGCCGTCACCATTGGTTCGACAAGCGGGGAGATAACTCCTGCATCATTGCACTGGTAACGCCCGTTGAGCGGGAACTGGCCTACAAGACCATTGGATGCTTGCCTAAGAGCGTGCCGGTCATCTATATAGAAACAGAATTGGAAGGTCCTCTGGCATCCATTGACATGCTGCTGAAGGCATTCCGCTTTGTCAACGACTTGGGCGAAGCCCGTGGCATTGACCCTGGGAAACCGGGTGTGCCAGGATACGGACGCTTGCTCTACAACCTTGATTACTTCAAACTGACAAACCGCATCTTGCCCGTAGAGAAAACACTTGAAGTAGCAGTGCTGCGCAAACTGGGCGTAGCAGGTAGGGAGAATGCCACGTTGTGGGTGCATTACAGTGAAGCTTGTCAGCGTTTTGTACGCCAGTTGAACCGTGGCAAGTTCACCACCGTAGCCTTTGACTATGATGGTACACTGTCAGCCTCAGACCGCAAAAGTCGTTTTACGAATGGATTATGCGATGAAATAAGAGATGCGTTGATGCCTCTGCTGGAAAATGGAGTCAGGATAGTGGTGGCCACAGGTCGTGGCAAGTCGGTAGGCGAGTCGTTCCAAAAATCCATAGACCAGAAATACTGGCCACAAATCAAGGTGGGCTACTATAATGGTGCCTGCTTGTTGGTTTTAGGCGAAGAGGATAAACTGAAAGTGTGGAGGGAACAGCCCTTTGATAGTGAACTGAAAGCACTGGAGGAGGAGCTGAAACTTAGACTCCCCAAGGGCTGTGTGGACTACAAATTTGCAGAGCGCAGCCTTCAACTATCCATTGAGGGAGAAATGACCCAGACGGAATCACAACTTGTTTATGAGACATGCCGTGAAATCATCTGGGACAAGCAGATGAAAGACATCCGTATTTGGCGTAGCAGTCACAGTATGGATATTGTGGTTTACCATGAAGTGAGCAAACAACGAGTGATAGAAGACCCGGAGCACACCTTGTGCATAGGTGATTATGGGACCGTGGAAGGCAATGACTATGAAATGCTGACCAGTAAGTACTCATTGAGCGTTGATCGTGTATCAAAGAATGCGGAGAGTTGCTGGAACATAGCCCCGTCAGGCATGAAAGAACTTGATGCAACCCTCTATTACCTAAGCCGCATGAAGGCAAACGAAGGAAAGATAACGTGTAAGTTTAGCGTATGAACAGTAATTTAGCAAACCAGCTTCTTGCAAGCATCATGAAATGGGATGCCCAGACATTGGCATCAGAACGTGCTGCCCTTGAATTCATGGGTAGCATGAAGTATGATGCATACGACCGTTATATGCCGGGAATGCGCTTTATGAGCAGTCTGGTACAATGGCTGAATGATATTGAAGAGGAAGACCGCGATGAGGCTTATAAGTTCATAAAGGAAAAGCTGGTCTTCATATCCTCAACGCAGATGAACTATCTGGTGGATTTGTTATATGACTCAAAAATACGACCTATTCTGCTGGATATGGCTACTACTGAAACGGGTATGCCATCATATAAACGTTCAAGCAATGTGGTGCATAATCGTTTTGAAATTGAGAAACGTTCCGCATTGGTGGTAGGTCTTAGCGATGGTGCTCATACAGATATCTTGCGTCGTAGCGCAGGCTTCAGTAATGAGCAGGTCTTGACCAACTACTATCCTGACGGGAAGAAACTGAAGGATATGCTGGATGAGCTGCGTAAAGACGACAAACTGAAAAGCATAGAAAAACCATACTTCCGTAGGATTTTCTTGATTGACGACTTTACTGCCAGTGGAAAGAGTTTCATCCGCTATGATGAAAGCGATGGGAAATATCATGGCAAGTTGAAGAAAATAATCGACGAGCTATGTACTCGAGGCTATGTTGAAAAAGGACAGAAAATAGAGCATCTGAGCTATCTACTGAACCCGGAGCAAAAGATACAGATCGACATCTTGTTTTCTATCGCTACTGAAAAAGCAAAGACAAGTATAAAAGACAACCTTGACGATTACTTGAAATCAGTAGGGTGGCAAGACAAAGTGGAGTTCAACATCCACATTGTACAACTTCTGGAAGACAAGCTGTCGAACGACATCAAGAGTGACAATAACTTGGTGAGGGTATTAAAGAAGGATAAGCACTTCGTGGAAGAGTGTGTTATATCCAAGAGTTACAAGGTTGGCAAAAACGACAGCCCTTGGTTGGGATTTGATGAATGCGCCCTGCCCGTTGTACTTGCTCACAATACGCCAAATAACTCTCTGCCCATTATTTGGCAGGATGCAGAAAGATTTCATGGATTGTTCCCCCGTATAAGCCGCCATTGACCATATGAATATCTATAAGAATCCATTTGCCATACGCGCTTCTGAGCGAATAGAAACTGACGAGATGTTCTTGGAACTCTTCTCGTCGGAGCCCTTGACTCATCTTGAAGAAAAGTTTGAGCAGGATAAACTATGGAACAACGTGACTACCATTCTCAGTTCGCCTGGCGCAGGAAAGACTACGCTATTGCGCCTTTTCTCACCGACAATTCTTCAGCGTATTACGGAACGCAATACGGCCTATAAGAAGCTGAAAAAGTTGGAAGTGATAGATAGTGATCATATCAAGAAATGCGGTGTTTATCTACAGTTGGGGCGTGACTATGAGTTTTTGGAAGATGATGTTCTGTTTAATGAGATTGAGCAGAAAAGGATATTTCTGTCACTTCTCAATGCGAGGATTGTGCTGGCCACTCTGAAAAGCCTGATGGCACTGGCTGGTATCAAATATACCCAATTAAATGAAATTACTTATACACCGGAGGAGATAATACACGAATTGGGGGACTTTAAGGCAGAGTACACAGGAAAAGAACTGCTGGATTGGGCTGCTGAACAGGAACGGAAGATATGCGAGTTCCTTGATAGCTTTGTGATGCCAGAAGAGGGTGTCCAGGGCAGTAGCAAATTGTTTGCGCTGCAAGCTATGAAGGCGTCTTGGTTTACCCATAAGGGAGAGAAGCTTTGCGAAGACTTCATCTTCCAGATTGACGACGGTCATAAACTCACCAAGAATCAAAAAAAGATTATCCGTGATGAGACTGTTGAGGTGCGCATGCCTGTAACGCTATGGATTGCAGAACGTTTGGAAACACTCTCTACAACTGATATACTGAGTGATAAGAATATCAAGGATAGGGATGACCAGACTATCCACCTGGAGAATACTAAGAAGGGCATATTCAATCCAATGGTGAAGAATATATCTACGTTGCGTAGTGCTTTCTCTGCGGACGGTATCATACTTGCAAGCGCACTTGCAAGTGATACCACAATTAACTATAAGGCGCTTTATAACGACGCTAGCAAGAGGTATCTGACGCAATTGGCAAAACTGCACAATTTTGACAACTATACTGAGTGTGTGGCTGCTATAGAAAATCAAGACCCGTATGAACGTGTGCTTAATATGCGAGCCTTACTGATGCATGCTGCCCGTCAAGGTGCAAATGGCGCGATGAACCTGTTTGGATATACGGCTCAGGATTTAGACTGGATGTTAACTCCGTTGAAGCCTTTAGTAAAAGAGGTAATGCCAGGAGAGATAAAGAAGTTACCCCAGTACTACGGTTTCTCAACACTAATGGATCTGGCCAGCCAGAATGTGGAGCAATTCTTGGATTTGTCTGCCAAGATGTATGAACTATTGGTGGCCAAGAAGATCTCTGACCCTTCTCACTATGTATTGACGGCAGAGGAACAAGATAAGATAGTCAGAGACTTTGCACTTGCTCGTTTGGAGGATATTAAGCGCCTGCCACGTGGCAACAAAATCTATGGGTTCCTGATGAAACTTATAGATTTCTGCTATAATGTTACATTCACACCCACATATTCTTATCGCTCTGTTACCGGTTTTGCCGTGAAGGAAGAGAATTCTGGCAAATGGGGTAAGGATGGCTTTTGGTTCCAAGACCCCGATAATGAAGAATTGGCAACAATTCTGAAAGATTGCCTTGCCTATAATTTCTTGATGAAACAGGGCGTAACCCAAGGCAAAAAAGACCAGAAATGGACCATATTCTATCTGAATAGCTGGCTTTGTGCGTATGCACATCTGCCACTTGAGCGTGGAGGATGGCGTCCATTGACACTTCATAAACTAAATTCATGGCTATGAAAAAACGTTGGGAATCATACGTGATGTTTCGCCAGAATAAAAAGCTGGTGGAGTTCTGGAAGGAGTATTATAAGGATAGGCCTGCTGTGAATGTGCTGTTCTTATTGGGCAAGGGCTTTGATCCTAGAATGAATAATATCCTGAAATTGTTCCTTGAAAATAACCCTGAGCAGCAATTGGATTGTATTGCTTTTGACTTCCCTAATGAAAAAGACCCAGAGGAGAACAAGAAATTGTATGAAATCAATTCGCGACAACTGGCAGAATTGAAAAACCAATATGGCTTTGGTTATGAGGAACTGCAAATAGATGGTAGTTTGCCTTGGGACAAGCGCATAGCTCAGATGAGTCGCCAAGTGATAGGCAAAGATTTGAGCGCTTATAATGACGTGATAATGGATGTTAGTTCATTACCCAGAGCTTTCTATTTCAATATTGGCAAGGCTTTGTTTAATAAGCTTGACAAGGACAAATCTAAGAATCTGTTCTTTGCAGTATCTGAAAACGTTACGATAGATGAACAGATAAAGAAAACACCAGTAATAGACAATATTGAGCCGCTGGTGGGATTCCGTTCTTTATCAAGTCGTGAGTCTAATTTGGATAGGATAAATATCCTGATTAGCTTGATGGGAGACCAGAATATTGATATTTTGCGGAGCATCTACAATCATTTCCAGCCTTCAGATATGTTTCCCGTGTTGCCTTTCCCATCGAAAGACCCACGGCATTCTGACTATCTGATGCTGAAATACCACGAGTTCTTTACTGAGAAGCAGTTTACCGAGCCACAGAATATCACTTACGCTGATGAGCAAAATCCGTTTGAACTGTATCGTATTGTGTCAAATATGATTCAGGGGCATCAGGCAACCTTCAAGCCTATCAGCGACCATGTGTGTTTTGGTATTGCGTTGCTGACAAGTAAGTTGTTGTCACTTGGCGCGTTGCTTGTGGGATTGGAATATAACAATTGTGTCACTATTTACAACGTAAGTTCAGCGAACTACGAAATTGAAGATGCTACTGTGTTTAAGCAGATCAATGAGGGGAGTGAACCCTTTCTGCTTTGGATAACAGGAGAAGCATACAACGAAAATTAATACTGGTCAATAAAATAACTTAAAAACACAAAAATTGAACAAGATTTTCGTTATTTATTTGCGTAGTTAGACAAAAAATGTCTATCTTTGCAAACGAAATAGTGGATTCAAAAAAATGGCAAGCATAGCAAGCTGGATATATGATAAGCCGCTTAGAGGCAATTACACCTTCACACACGATGAGGTGGCGCAGGCATTCCCTGACATGAGTGCCGGCAGCATTGCACGGGCGCTGACTAGGGAGGTGAGCAAGGGACGGATTATGTCGCCCCTGCGCGGCTTTTACGTCATAGTGCCAGATGAGTATGTGCTACGCGGGGCTGTGCCGCAGTCGTTTTACTTGGACGACATGATGCACCACCTGGGACGCAAATACTATGTGGCTCTGCTGAGTGCGGCAAGTTATCACGGAGCTTCGCATCAGGTCCCGCTACGGTTCAGCGTGATGATAGAGCCTCCTGCCATGCGTGACAAGAAGGGAGAGAAATACCTTACGCATTATTTCTGCAAGAGCCATATTCATGAGGCATACGTGGAGAGGCGGCAGACGCGGACGGGCTACATTAACGTGTCGTGTCCTGAACTGACGGCAGTGGATTTGCTGATGTATCAGGCTAAGACAGGCAGCGTTTCTCGTGCAGCCACTGTTCTGGCTGAACTGGCTGAGAAACTGGATTTCGGGCGCTTAGGGGCTGACTTCGTGAAGGAGGTGCCAGTAACCAGTCTGCAGCGTTTGGGCTATATTCTGGACGAGGTGCTGGAGGAAGAGGAAACGGCAGAGTCGTTGTACAGTCTATTGAAGAGTTCCGGTTTTGTGCTCCAGTATGTGCCTTTAAAGGCGGGAAAGAGCAGCAAGGGGTGTGAAAGGAACGCCAAGTGGAGAATTATTGTGAACGAAACCATCGAGATTGACGAGTTATGATACCAGAGCGATATATTACGGAATGGAGCGAGCAGGCTCCGTGGGTGGTGAATAAATTCATCGAACAGGATTTGATAGTTTGCCGTGCGTTAGTATCTATTTATAGCGATGAATTTCTTGCGGAGCATCTGGCGTTCCGTGGCGGCACAGCATTAGGTAAATTGTATCTGAAGCCGCAGCCCAGATACTCGGAAGACATTGATCTGGTGCAAGTGAAGGCAGAACCCATCAAAGAAACGATAGACCATCTAAGGGACGCGCTGGCTTGGCTGGGCGAGCCAGTGGTGAAGCAGAAGAAGCACAACAATACGCTGGTGTTCAAGGTGCAGCCGACGGAAATGGATGCGGGCGAGATTCACTTGAAGGTGGAGATTAACTGCAAGGAGCATTTCTCGGTATATCCGATGGTTAGGGTGCCTTTTGCGGTGAATAGTTCGTGGTTCAAGGGTGTTTGCGAGGTACTGACCTATGAGTTGGCAGAGCTGACAGGGACGAAGTTGAGGGCTGTATATCAGCGGAGAAAGGGACGTGATTTGTTTGACCTATGGAAGATACTGTCAATGCACCCCGAGTTGGATAAAAGGAAAGTGATGGAGAGCTATGAGCGCTATCTTGGCTTCACGGCATCACACTTGCCTACGTACAAGGAATTTTTGTTGAATATGGATGGGAAACTACAGGATGAAGAATTCTTGACGGACACGGAAATGATTCTTGGGCCACAGGTGGAGTATAATCCGCAAGTGGCGTGGGAAAAGGTGAAAGCGGAGTTGGTGGAGAGGCTTAATCCTGTAGTTTGAATCTTTAAACTTGAATCATGAAACTTGAAACAAATAATATAGCAGTTGGCGCAGGCCTGATTAGCCTGGATGTTTTGATATGGGACGGACAAAGAGTCCCCATATCCTATTACGTGGGTGGTACTTGCGGCAATGTGATGATGATACTTGCCCACTTGGGTTGGGAAGCTTTCCCCATTGCTCGTTTGGATGGTACAAAAGATGGGGTAAGAGTGCTGGAGGATATGAAAAGACACAATGTACACACGGATTTTGTATCTACCCAAGACGGTAAGACACCCGTGATTGTGCAGCGTAATTTCATCAACAAGGATGGTATTCCTACGCATAAGTTTGAATCGCGTAACAATATCGGTCGGTTCTATCTGGACTTCAAGTCGCTGACGCTAAAACAGGCGAATGAGGTGATTGAGAGGATAGACTTTGTGCCAAAGGTATTCTTCTTTGACAGGGTTTCACCCGCCATCCTGAAGCTAGCCACTACATTCAAGGAAAAGGGATCGGTGATATTCTTTGAGCCTTCCAGCAGAGGAGGTAATGTCAGCCTGTTCAACAAATGTGTTGAGGTGTCTGATATAGTCAAGTTCTCGGAACAGAGGATAAAAGAGATTAACCAGTTCAAAGGCTATAAGGATAAGATGTTTATCCAGACGCAAGGAGCAAAGGGCTTGAACTACCGCTTGAGTGGCGATTGGAAGCACTTGGAACCTGTTGCAAATGAAAAAGTGGTGGATACCGCTGGTGCGGGCGACTGGACAGCGGCTGCTTTGATTAATAATTTGTTCAAAGACAAAGTAATGTTTGGAATATGCGATCTCTTAGAATCAGATTTGGAAACAGCTCTGAATGAAGCACAAAAAGTAGGTGCTAAGAGTTGCTCTTATGAAGGGGCGCGAGGCATGATGCAGTAATGAAACAATAAAGGACACAGGATTTGGACATCAAAGATGTGTCTTCTGAAAGGCGCAATCCCATACTTGCAAACGTGATGGCTCAACTTGACTATATGGAGAAACGAGGTAGTGGACTCACACGCATTTGTAATGAGACCAAAGCTTTGGAAGGTTATAAAGACGAACTGAAGCCTGTGTTCAAATCTACTCCGACCCAATTTCGAACCATCATCTTTTCCTCTTCCGACACCCCGAATGTCGGAGACCATGACGGAGACATGTCGGAGACGAAACTCACTGAGCGTCAGCAAAAAGTCCTCAATGTCATCAAAGAATCTCCGACAATTACCGGCAAACAAATGTCGGAGACTTTGTCGGTGAGCCAGCGCGCCATTGAGCGTGACCTCTCTGCCTTACAGAAGAAAGGTATTCTGAAGCATGAAGGCAAGGATAATGATGGGCTTTGGATTATAAAAATTATTAAGGATAATATAAGACTATACGGCCAAAGAAGACGTTTCCTTTACTTCACTTCTAATCAGTCAAATCTAGATAAATACCAATGAGGGAATTTTTTAGGGCATACAAGGAATACATTGTAAAGCATAAACGCAAGTCAGAATTTAAACCAACAACTGACAAATTTGATAAAGTAGCGCTCTATGATGCTTATAAAGATGTGAAATCATCACATCCGATGACTGATGCTGATGTTTCAGCTATATACAATTTTACTTGCTTGTCACAGTATCTTCATGATTTATATGAAAACTTATATCAACGATTAGATGATGACCTAAATCATTTAAGCCTGAAAGGAATAGATGCAGGTGAATATATAGTGGCTGTTCTAAATAGAGAATATAAGGTTGTTTCAGATAAGCACAAGGACGCTATGCTTAAAGCAGCAAAAGGTTCTTATAACGCATCTGATCTGTCTAACTTTAAGATACAATCACCAAATCCTAATATTGGAATGATTGATGCTCGTGCAGCATTGGAAAGTCTGACGGATTCGGCAGGATTGTTGTTGAATAATTTGCGGCATTATTTAGATAAACAGTTTAGCGCAGATGATGTTAAACCTAACGAATTTGCTGGTAGATTACAAGATATGATGAGCTGTGCTCATGCAACAGTGGTTCTCAAACATTCATATGATGATATATTGTATAATAACGGCTTTGTGCTGATTGATGAAAATAATCATCAGGTAACTTTCGACTATGAAAATCGCAATGACCTTCTATTATTGTTTGCTGGCGATATGATGTTTCCAGAAAGACGTCTCTTTATGCTAGGGCAGCAGAGAGAGGGGAAAGTGGAGCTTCGTTTGCGACAATACGTTACTAATAGAAGAATCAAAAAGGTGCATGTTAATGATAGTTGCGTAAAATTGGATTTTGGTCAAGGAGAACCTAAGGATCATAAGGGGATTGCTGACGATTTGCAAGCTACAGTTGATTCTTATTACGAATTTTTGGATGGTAATCTTGCATTGCCTAATTTCCATAATGCTACAATAGATGAGGCAATCTCTGTATGGGGCGCTTTACAATATATAGCCTATCACATAACAAATAATGTAAACTTCGATGTCTCATTATTTAAGCGTGAAGACTTTGAAACAATACCAACTAAGGTGCTTAAAGCTGATTTAGTGGATTATGTAGTAAAGCTAACAGACATTCGCGCTAATAAGGTGAAGCTTGTTCTTGAAGCGTTACAAGCTGATTGGGGCAAATACAATGATATTTGGTCAGCTATGTTATATATAGTTGGCGATTATTATCTGCTACCGTTTTATCCTTTAATATTTTCCTCTCCTTTTAATATTATTGATAGTTTACTCCAGAAAGGTGGTATCAGCCTTGATGATAGAGGAATTGTTTTTGAACAATATTTGTATAAATACCTAACCACCAATAAAACATCATTCCCTATAACGTGTATGCCTACACGTGTATATGGAGTACAAGGGGATTCTGAAGAAATTGATGTATTGATTGGAATGAAAGACACCATTCTTGTTGCTGATGCTAAGTGTATCCATTATTTCATGGAACCTATGAATTATGCAGACGCATGGAATCGTTTGAAGGAGGGATGTGAACAAGCTGTTCGTAAAGCAGAATTTGTGAAGATGCATCCCCAATATTTCCCAGAGCTAGGTGATTATTCTCAAAAAAAATTTATTACGTTTGTTGTAACAAACTATCCTACTTTTACTGGTTTTTCGCATAATGGAGTATATGTGATAGATTCACATAGTCTTCTTGCTTATTTGAAAGGCGGCTACATGACAATGCGACAACTTGGATTGGATGGAGATCCTGTTCTTGGAGCAAAGCGATTCTATCATACCGAGTCTCAATACTGCAATAATTTCGAAGACTTCTTAAAGGAGAATCCTATTAAGGCTGAATTTAAGAATAGATTATATATTCACGATTTACCGATTATGGCAGGAGTTGAACCTTGGAAGGTAATTGCAAAATGTGCGCAACTTAGAACTGATCCACAGTTTGATATATCAAACGAAAAGACAGACTATTAATAAATCGCAATATGGATAATACAAAATTAATTAACAAACTCCGAGGCAAGGGTTTTGATGAATTAAGAGATGCCCTCAAAAATATTCTCTTAGTTTATTGTACGCCATCATTTGGCAGTATGACAAAGCATGATATTGATTTACTGATGTTTGATGTGATGATTTCTCTCGGTATTTTTGATTCCTCCCCATCCATTTATGATGTGATGCGAGAACTCAAAGTAACAAGGAGCAAAGCTCGTAATCTCATTTATGAACATCAACTGAGATCAGTGGAAAATGACAATCAGCTGTTAGCAGAACTACGAGAAGTCTTGAAATGCCCTCTACTATCTAGAAAATCAGATAATGTTTGTTTAGAGATTGATAATCCATATTTGATGGATTTTATCCGCAATGAACTGAAGAAGTTAGGTCATATTACTGATGGATCTTTTAATTCTGAAATGGTAAAAATGAGTACTAGCGCTTTTTCTGATTTGTATTACAATTGCATGGAAGAGGCGAATAAAACCGAATTGAAGAGGAGAATGGTAGAATTAGGAGTAGCTGAAGATACGTCATTAAAGGCTATTTTACCACATCTATTTAAGGGAGTTGCAACAACAGTTGCTAAAGGGGCTTTCGGAAAAGTTGGTGAGGATATTACTGATAATTGCGTAGATTTCCTACATGATGTAATAGAAGAACATGGTGCCGATATAAAAACATTTTTCGGAATTACATAACGGTATGCTGGCCCTTCTTGATCTGCTTTCTCTGCTAAAAAATGTACACAAAAAAGAATCTTCTTCATCTCGCGTAACGTTAACATCAAGAAAAAATAGTTGATTCCTTTTTTTTGTAAAGCCCTTACAGTCTGCTAAGTTATAAAAAGTTAAATATGTTAAAATTTCATCTTTTTCTCCATATACAGAATCTACGCCATCACTTTTCTACCATTATAATCAAAAATCGCTGACACACAATGAGTTACAAATACTCTGGTTGCTCTGGCCTCACCTCTATCACTATTGGAAGTGGAATCAAAAATATTTATGGTTCAGCCTTTGCATCATGCCCAGAACTTACCGATGTAACATGCTATGCAAAAAATGTACCCAGCACTAATACAGATGCTTTTAAAGATTCATACATCGAATATGCAACCCTTCATGTACCATCGGCCTCTGTCAATGCATACAAGGCTGCAGACCCTTGGAAAAACTTTAAGAGCATCATGGCGACAGACGGAACAACTCCCGAAACACCCAAGTGTGAAAAACCCACCATCAGTTACGAGAATGGACAATTGAAGATGAGTTGTGCCACAGAAGGAGTAGAATATGTAACGTGGATGCCACAGGGACAGGTAAGTGACAACTGATGGCTGATGGAAGAGGTAAGACAGGCTGTGTGCGCAGAATCAATGGAATTAACGTTTTTTGCATATAATAGTGGGTTGACAATTAGGTCGTTCCACTATTATTTTGTACCTTTGTAAATCAAGGGACTGTGATAGCTTCTTTATAGTCGCTCTACCTGCTTGACGCCTTTCACGGTGCGCAGTTTCTTCATGAGGCCCTCAAGACGGGTGTTGTCGTCGATCATGAGGGTGAGGGTACCGCTGAACAGGCCGTCGTGGGAGTCAATGTTGATGCTGCGCAGGATGAGTTTCTCTTCTTTGGAGATGATGCTGGTGAGGTTGTTGACGATGCCGATGTCGTCGTTGCCAATGACG
>OCVV011319562.1_pt1 | contig 15752 bp, 10 predicted proteins | sample 1539721 | NCBI WGS metagenome assembly OCVV01 (sample SAMN02144230, study PRJEB22623) | gut metagenome | biome: sheep rumen | host: Ovis aries | place: New Zealand
AAGCCGGTAGCAGCCGGTATGCAGGTGCGGCTTGCGGAGGATGTGCAGCAGTGATCGGAAACAGACGAAGGCGCGGGATCACACCGTGGAAAAAGACTGCCCTCAAGGTCTGTCTGTTTTGGCTGATCATGGCGGCGGGCATACATCTGTATCGAATATGGCGGTCTTCCAAATTTGAGGACCAGCGGGAAGCGGCCCGATGGGGCTCCTCTCTGCACTGTGCGCAGGTGAGTGCGTTTCTTCCTGCAGGCAATGCCCTGAAAGAAGAAAATATCCGGGAACTGGAGTACAAGATCAACACGGCGCTGGCCCAGGATTCGATCAAGCTGACGGCGACAGGACCGGACGCGAAGCTCTGGCAGGACTGCTACAGCGGCGTCGGCTCTTTTACCCTGCGCGCCGGGTCCAAATCGGTCGATGTGGAAGCAGTGGGAACGGGAGGCGCTTTCTTCACCTTTCATCCCCTAAAACTCTCGGCGGGCGCCTACTACCTTCCGGACTCCTTGATGAAAGATGAGATCCTGCTCGATGAGGAGACGGCATGGAAGCTGTTTGGTTCGTTTGAAGTGACAGGAAGAACTGTCCAGGTGGAAGATATGCACCTGCGGATCGCGGGTGTCTATCATAAAGAAGAAGGAAGGCTCGTAGAGGCAGCAGGCCTCGCGGAGTACCTGGTTTTTGTACAATATAAAACGCTATTGCAATACGGCGGTGGCGGCGCGGCAGGAACGACCGGCCAGGCCATGCCGGCGACGGCGTCTCGTCCATCTGCAATGAATGGGACGGCTAGACTGCTGGCCTCGGACGAGACGATCGATATCAGTACCGGTGCGGGCGATGCAGCGGACAGTGGTGAGGACAGCGGCGCTTCACAAAGCGCGGGATCGGCGACAGGCACACAGGATGGTACGTTAGAGCAGCCCGGCAGTGCGGGCGCCCAGTCCGGAAGTGGAGACGGTCAGTCCGGAAGTGGAGACGGTCAGTCCGGAAGTGGAGACGGTCAGTCCGAAAGCGGAGCAGACGGAAATCAAACACAGACCTCGGAGTTTGTGGGAACCAGTAATACGGCTTTTAAGGACACCGGCAAGATCACGGTCTATGAAATCGTGATGCCCAACCCCGTGGAGGGATATGCGGCTTCGACGGTGGAAACTGCGATCGGCGAAGATGTCGGCGCAATCGTCGTAGATAATACAAACCGATACGGAGAGAGAAATCTCTTCCAGGATCTGCAGGAATTCGCACTGCTCGGCATGCGGCGGGAAGGCGTACGCTATCCGTATTGGGAAAATGCGGCCATGGGATGGGAGACCATCTTCGCAGTGCTTTTCCTTCTGGAATGCCTGCTGATCCTCTTGACAGTGCTGCTGATCCTGTGGATGATCATTCACTGGTACAGACACAAGACATGGACCATTGCAAGCAGCATCCGGCATATGCAGGAGAGCATGTACGAGCGGCAATCCAGAAAGAAATACCCCGAGTACTACGAGCGGAAAGAGCGCGGGGAAGACGAGGCACAAGCGGAGCAGACAGGCGACCAGGGAGAAGCGTCCCCGGAGGACCCTGCGCAGAGCAATGAATCACCGGCAGGCGGGGCGGAGAACAGCCCTGCGCTTTTGGAGGATAAAGGAAGCATTCCATTTGAGAGGATTCCGGACAACAGAAAGGCGGTTGCGTATGAAACATTACACCAAAATGATCAGCATAGTGATGGCGGCAGTACTGGCGCTGTCCTTGACGGCATGCGGCGGGAGCAGTGACGGAGGCGGCACTGGCAGCGGCGACGGTGGCGAGACGCAGACTTCCTCCGCCCAGAATGTGTACAGCGCGGAAGAAGTGGTTCTGAGCGACGAAGAAGGCATGCTGGAAGACATGTCTGTAGAAGGTCTCACATTCTGCGATGGCAGGCTGTACGCCAAAGGCTTTGTTTTTGGAGAATATGATTCCGGAAGCCATGTCCTTCTGCATTTTGCCCCCGACGGATCAGACCTGCAATACAGCCTGCTGATGGGCGGCGGGATGGAGGACATCATCGCGACGACCGTTGGCCCGGACGGCAACTTCTATGTGGCACGCGTGTCCTACGGCGAAGAAAACTTTGAATTCTCTTCCGAAGGCGTCACATTTGATGAACACGCAAGTGCAGAAGAGCCCGGCGAAATTGACGTGACTGTGGAGGAGGCCGAGGAAGGCGAGATCGCGCCCGGCGGCCCCGAGACAGCAGAAGAAGATACGACAGCGGATGGCCCTGTGCCGGTGGAGGAACCGGAGGAGGAAGAGGGGCCTGAAATGGAGGAATTCGTCACCGAGGGCGGCGATTCCCCGGCCGATGAAGGCGCGTTTGAAGAGGGGGCCGCCGAAGGCGTCACATCCCCTTTGGATGAATTTAAGGATGAGGCGTCCGCCGCCAATGCGGAGAATGAACTGACGGTCACCGATGTGGAGGAGTATGAGGACGTTCCCTATGAAGAGGGCAGTTCCTCCTATGCGCTGACCTGTATGGCTTCAGACGGACAGGAGCTCTGGAGCGCGCCGGTGCAGGCACCCAAGGATCCGGAAGCAGATTTCTACATCAATTCGATTGCCTGCACAGAGGAAGGGATTCTTGTAAGTGGATCCACCGGCCTGGAACTCTACAGCAGGGAAGACGGCTCTTTCATACGCACGATCAGCAGTGAACAAGAACTGCAGGGCGCCACTCCTTTTGCGCTCGCCGACGGTTCTGTGGCCGTTCTTTACTATGGAAGCAGCGGCGAAGAATTTGACCTTGTGGACCTGAAGACCGGTGAACTGTCCGGCCACTATCCGGTTCCTGCGGAAATTGGCATGACGGGCGTATTCCCCGGCAAGTCCTATCAGCTTCTTCTGGCCGGTACGAGCGGCGTATACGGCATGAACCTGGATGGCAGCGGCGCTGTCAAAATACTGGATTTCGTCGATTCTGATCTGGATATCACTGCGATGACCAGCATTGCGGAGATGGATGACGGACGGCTGGCCGTTGTCGTATCCGACCTCACGGGAACCGCACTGGTCGAGATTTTGACCAAGGTAGACCCGGAGACCCTTGCAAACCGCAAGACCATCACCCTCGGTAGCTACTACCTTGATTATGAAGTCCGCAAACAGGTCTTTGCCTTCAACAAGCAGAGCCAGGACGTCCGGATCAGCATTGTCGATTACTCGCAGTATGACAGCGAGGCCGGCGGCGAGGGCATGACCAAGCTCAACACAGATATCGCTTCGGGCAGCGCACCCGATATTCTTGTGCTCTCCGGTGCGATGCCGGTCAAGAGCTATATTGCAAAGGGCGTTTTCGAGGATCTCACCCCCTATTTTGAACAGGACGAGGAGATTTCCGGCACCCAGTATCTGACCAACGTGCTCGACGCCTTCAAGACAGATGGCAAGATGTACGCCATCGCGCCCTCCTTCTATGTCAATGCGATCGTCGGCAAGACGGAGGATATCGGAGACGGGACAGGTCTCACATTGGACGCGGTGGAGCAGATGGTCAAGGAAAAGGGCATGGATCCCGCCAGAGTCTTTGGCGTGTGCACCAGAGAGGACGTGCTTTACCAGGCGCTGGAGCTCTGCGGCAACCAGTTCATCGACTGGGACCAGTCGACCTGCAAATTTGATACGCCCGAATTCAAGAAACTGCTGGAATTCGTGGCCCAGTTCCCTGCCAAAATAGCGGAAGATTTTGAAGAGGACACCTCCGCGGATTATAGAAGCGGCAAGTCTCTGTTACTCAGACAGTCCATCGGTACCTTTGATGAATATGTAAACCTGCGGTACGGCGTGTTTGGAACCGACATCACGATGACCGGCTTCCCGTCGCAGACGCCCGGCAACGCCGTGATCTTCCCGCAGCTGCAGCTGGCGGTCAACGCTTCTTCGGCGGAGAAGGACGCATGCTGGAGCTTCGTCCGCAGATTCCTTCTGGATGACTACCAGAAGACGATCGAAATGTACTGGCCTGTCAGCATCAATGCGCTGGACGAGATGGCCAATAAGGCCATGGAACCCGTCTATTACGAGGATGAAAACGGAAATCAGGTGGAGGACCACATCATCGTCAATATCGGCGGCGAGGACATTGCGCTTCCCAGAATCTCCGACACGGAGGTCGACCAGATGTACGCCTTCCTCAAGGGACTGGACAGCGAGGCCTATTTTGACACCAGTGTGGAAAACATCATTGTGGAAGAGGCAGCGGCCTTCTTTGAAGGACAAAAGTCAGCGGACGACGTCGCCGGCGTCATCCAGAGCCGAGTCCAGATCTACATCAACGAGAACAGCTAAGGGCCGTATGGCGGCAGCCGGCTGAAAGGCCAAAAAGATAAGGCCGCATAGATAAGGGCCGCATAGATAAGGGCCGCATAGTTAGGGCCGTATAGAAAGGATAACGTGAATCTATGACAGACAATCACTACGACAGCATTCGCCAGAGGACCCGCAATTTCTGCATTGTGGCCCATATCGATCACGGCAAATCGACGCTTGCGGATCGCATGATCGAGAGGACGGGCCTTCTCACAAGCCGTGAAATGCAGGACCAGGTCCTGGACAACATGGATCTGGAGCGTGAACGCGGCATTACGATCAAAAGCCAGGCAGTGCGTCTTATTTATAAAGCCAAGGACGGCGTAGAGTACATCTTTAACCTCATCGATACGCCCGGCCATGTGGATTTCAACTACGAGGTCAGCCGCTCACTGGCGGCCTGCGACGGCGCGATCCTGGTCGTGGATGCGACCCAGGGCATTCAGGCCCAGACACTGGCCAACGTCTATCTCGCGTTGGAGCATGATCTGGACGTATTTCCTGTCATCAACAAGATCGACCTTCCCAGCGCTATGCCGGAAGAAGTCAAGCACGAGATCGAAGACGTCATTGGCATTGAAGCGGAAGATGCGCCGCTGATCTCGGCCAAGCAGGGCATTGGCATTGAGGAGGTGCTGGAAGCGGTCGTGGAGAAGATTCCGGCGCCGGAAGGCGACGCGGATGCACCGCTCAAAGCCTTGATCTTTGACTCTCTGTACGATTCCTATCGCGGCGTCATCGTTTTCTGCAGAATTCGCGACGGCGTGATCCGCAAGGGCATGCCGGTCCGCATGATGGCAACAGGCGCGGTAGCAGAAGTCGTGGAAGTTGGCTATTTTGGCCCCGGACAGTTCATCCCTTGCGACGAGCTGGCGGCCGGTCAGGTCGGCTACTTCACCGCTTCAATCAAGAACATCAAGGACGCGCGCGTCGGTGATACCGTCACAGAAAACCTGCGCCCCTGCGATGAAGCACTGCCGGGCTACAAGAAAGCCCAGCCCATGGTCTATTGCGGACTTTATCCCGCGGACAGCGCCAAATATCCGGACCTGCGCGACGCACTGGAAAAGCTCCAGCTCAACGACGCCTCGCTGTTTTTTGAACCCGAGACATCGCTGGCGCTCGGATTCGGCTTCCGCTGCGGATTCCTGGGCCTTCTTCACATGGAAGTCATCCTGGAGAGACTGGAGCGCGAGTACGATCTGGACCTGATCTCCACAGCGCCCGGCGTTGTGTACAAGGTCTACAAGACCGATGGGACTATGATTGAACTGACCAACCCGTCCAATCTCCCGGACCCGGCCAAAATTGAGCACATGGAGGAGCCCATCGTCAGCGCCGAGATCATGGTGACCACCGAGTTCATTGGTCCCATCATGCAGCTGTGCCAGGAGAGGCGCGGCCGCTATCTCGACACCGAATACATCGAGGCGACGCGCGCCGTGCTCAAGTATGAGCTGCCGCTGAATGAGATCATTTATGACTTTTTTGACGCGCTCAAATCGAGGTCCAGAGGCTACGCCTCCTTCGACTACGACCTCAAGGGGTACGAGACCAGCGAACTGGTCAAGATGGACATCCTTGTCAACAAGGAGCCCGTAGACGCGCTCTCCTTCATCGTGCACGCAGCCGGCGCGTACGACCGTGGCCGCAAGATGTGCGAGAAGCTCAAGGACGAGATCCCGAGACAGCTGTTCGACGTGCCGATCCAGGCAGCCGTCGGCGGACGCATTATCGCGAGAGAGACAGTCAGACAGCTGCGCAAGGACGTCCTTGCCAAGTGCTACGGCGGCGATATTTCCCGTAAGAAGAAGCTTCTGGAGAAGCAGAAGGAAGGAAAGAAGAGAATGCAGATCGTCGGCAACGTAGAGATCCCGAAGGAAGCATTCATGAACGTCCTGAAGTTGGATTCGGGGAACTAAACGACTGTGAAAGACGGTGCGAAGCCATGCGGGCCGCGCACAAAAAAAGACATTATATCCGGAAAGGCTGCGGAAGAGATGAAAGATATTGACCGCATCGGACCGGTCTCCCTATACCTGCATTTTCCGTTTTGTGTGAGAAAATGCAGGTATTGTGATTTTCTGTCGGGACCGGCTTCGGAGGAAGAAAGAGACAACTACATAGATTTACTGTGCCGGGAGATCCGCATGCGCGCTTTCGAAGTGCCGGGACCCGTGGACACCATCTTCATGGGCGGCGGCACGCCTTCCATTATGACGCCCGCGCAGTTGCAGGCGCTAATGAACTGCCTCAGGGAGACCTTCCAGATCCTGCCGGATGCGGAAATCAGCATGGAAGTGAACCCTGGAACTGCGGATGGCGAGAAGCTCCGCGCGTTTAGGGAGAGCGGCGTGAACAGGCTGTCGATCGGCGTGCAGTCGTTCGACGACGCGGAACTGCGGCTCTTGGGGCGCATTCACACGTCGCAGGAGGCGCGGGAGATTTTTCACGCGGCGAGGGAAGCCGGATTCACCAACCTCAATCTGGACCTCATGTCGGCGCTGCCGGGCCAAAAGATGGAGACCTGGGCGCACACCCTGCGTGAAGCGGTCGCGCTCGGCCCCGAGCATCTGTCCGCCTACAGCCTGATCATTGAGGAGGGAACACCTTTCGCCAGCATGCAGCTGCCGGCGCTTCCGTCCGAGGAAGAGGACCGGGCCATGTATCACTTCACCAAGCAGTTTCTGTCGGAAAACGGTTACCGCCGCTATGAGATCTCCAACTACGCGCGGGAAGGCTACGCATGTAAGCACAACGGCGGCTACTGGACCGGTCACGATTACCTGGGACTGGGACTTGGTGCGTCTTCACTTATGGGATCCGAACGGTTCAAGAATCCGGATCGGATGGAGGCGTATAGGAAGGCCGTCCTTGCGGGCGACTGTATGGGACTGCGGCAGGAGCGCGAGCTTCTCAGCCAGGAGGACCAGATGGAGGAATTCATGTTCCTCGGCCTTCGCATGACGGATGGTGTCAGCGTGGAGGAATACCAGAGGCGGTTTGGAGAGCCGGTAGAAAAGCGCTTCGGCGAGGTGATCGAGAAGCATTTGAGGCAGGGGCTTATATGCCGCAAGACTGTTGAGGTGGGCGGCGCTAGCTTGCGTTGTGGTGTTCCCTGCCAGGAATCTGCAAAGACGGACGGCGCTATAGATCATCGCCTGGCACTGACTGAGTACGGACTGGACGTGGCCAATTATGTGATGGCGGATTATATTCTGTGAAGGTTCATAAGAAACTGTTAGGCTGTGTGATAGCTGGGGTGTTTCGGATTGGCGCATATTGCGCCGAAGGCGCCGGCGTCGAGCGGTGCGGATGACAGATAAAATCAATATTCTGACTTTACATGTACAAATTAATAATAATGTAGAAGGATTTGAAGGAAGGACCGGCCATGCGCGATTGCGCAGGGCCGGTCTTTCTTTATACAATCAACAAAAGCGGGGGATCTTCCCGCATGACTCTTATACTCTGTCCGGATCTGGAGAACATTTCCCATTTTCATGAACCAACAAGCGTTTTCTAATTGTTGTGCCGAAAACAAGCCGTAAAGGCAGTGCAAAACGGCACGTTTACGGCAGCCGGCAAGACATTTACGGCAGCCGGCAAAAAACGCAAGGAAAGAAACAAACGAAAGACAACGTAACAAACAAGTAAGGAGGAAACATGTACAGCAACATTACAACCGGCGCTGTTCATGGCATCGACAGCTATTTGATCCAGGTGGAGACGGACATATCCGACGGCCTCCCCTCTTTCAACATGGTCGGATTTATGAGCGGCGAAGTGAGAGAGGCCGGCGAACGCGTCCGCGTTGCGCTCAGAAACCTGGGAATCTATCTGCCGCCCCGCAGGATTACCGTCAACTTGTCCCCGGCCGGCATTCCCAAGCGGGGCATCGTGATCGATATCCCCGTATGCGTCGGGCTTTTGATCTGCCTCGGATATATAAAGGAAGAAGCTACAGAAGGCGTGCTGGTCGCGGGCGAAGTGGGACTCAATGGGGAAATCCGGCCGGTCAAGGGAATTCTGCCCATCGTGATCGAGGCCAGAGAGAGAGGAATCCATACATGCTTGGTTCCCCGCGGCAACCTCGCGGAAGGCGCGCTCGTACATGGCGTACGCGTGGTCGGCGTGTGCACCCTGGCGGAACTCGTCAATTATCTTCGAAAGGATCCGGATGAACGAGACCTCTTTTTGCCCCCTATGGAGGCGGACGCAGAGGAACTGCTCAGGCGTCATTACGCCGGAGACTATGCGGATCTTTCCGACATCCACGGCCAGAGCCAGGCCAAAAAAGTGCTGGAAATCGCCGCCGCCGGCTTCCACAACGTGCTCATGACAGGCCCGCCCGGCACAGGAAAGAGTATGCTGGCCAGGTGTCTCCCCGGTATTATGCCGCCTCTGACAACAGAGGAAGCCTTGGAAGTCACCAGGATCTACAGCGTGGCGGGAAGGCTGACGGAGGAAGACGGTCTGATCACAGAAAGACCCTTCATCGCACCCCATCATTCTGTGACCAAGGCGGCGCTTATCGGCGGCGGAAACATACCGGCGCCGGGACTGATCTCACTGGCCCATATGGGCGTCCTGTTTCTGGACGAGCTCCCAGAGTATCCGGCCGCCGAGCTGAATCTATTGCGGGAGCCGCTGGAGACCCATGAGATTACGATCCGAAGAATGCAAGGCGCTTACAGATATCCGGCCAAAATGCTCCTCGTGGCAGCGGCCAATCCCTGTCCCTGTGGCTATTATCCGGATATGAACCGGTGTCGGTGTACGCCTTTTCAGGTGCAGAACTATCAGAGACGGATATCCGGCCCCTTTTTGGACCGGATCGACTTTCGCGTGAGTGTCAACCGGGTCAGCGCGGACGAACTGCAGGGGATGCATGAGGAGGAACGCAGCGAAGTTGTGCGGGGCCGGGTCATCGAGGCAATCGAACGGCAAAAGCACCGATTCGCCGGCACGCCCTTTTCCTATAACGCCGATATGGACGTGCAGGCGGTGGAAAAATACTGCGCCTTGGATTCGCAGCTGGCGGCCAAGATGCGGATGGTCTACGAACAGATCGGGATGAGCGCCCGCGCCTACCACAAGACATTGAAGATGGCCAGGACCATTGCGGATCTTGACGGCAGAGAAAAGATTCTGGAGAGGGACCTGATGATGGCGGTCGGATTCCGCATGCCGGAAGAAGACACACAGGAGAGCAAGGCGCCCGCCGGAGAATACAACAGCAATATGAAGATCAAGCCGCTTAACAGACAGGGAGGACACAGATGGTGAGAGAAGATAAGTATCCAAATGCCAATCCATACGCATTATGGCTTTGCGATATACCGGGCATTGGCAATACGACGATTCACTCGCTGATGAAAAAAGCGTCCAGCGCAGAAGAGGTTTATCATATGCAGGAGCAGGAACTCTGCCAGCTTCTCGTGGAATCAGCCATGGAGGACAGAGAGAGGAGAGAACGGGAAGTGGAGGAATGCGGATTGGAGAAATGTGGAGCAGATGGACATGAAAACGGGCAGCGACAGAGAAGACAGTCAGATGCCAAGATACGGTCCTCTGCGGCTAAGCGGGCTGCTGTGATCGCACGGGCCCAGGAGGAGGATCCTGCACAGAAGGCGGCGGCGCTAAGGCAAAGGGGGATTGGCTTTACCAGCCAGGAGGACCAGGACTTCCCGGACAGACTGAGGGGCATTCCGGACAACCCCTACGGTCTCTATTACATCGGGGCGCTTCCCAGAGAAGACAGACCGTCTGTGGCCATCGTGGGTGCTAGAAATTGTTCCGGGTATGGGCGAGAACAGGCCAGGATTTTCGCAGAGAAGATGGCCATGCGTGGAATCACAATCGTCAGTGGAATGGCAAGAGGCGTGGACGGAATCGCAGGCCGGGCTGCGATTGAAGCGGGCGGCGACTCCTACGCCGTACTCGGCTGCGGCGTGGACGTCGTCTATCCGACAGAAAACGCACTGCTGTACCAGCTCCTCAAGGAAAAAGGAGGGATTCTCTCAGAAATGCCGCCCGGCACCCAGCCTCGCTCGCAGCTTTTTCCTAAAAGGAACCGCTTGATCAGTGGCCTGTCAGACGCCGTGCTGGTCATCGAGGCCAGAAGAAGGAGCGGAACGGTGATCACAGTGGACGCGGCGCTCGAACAGGGCCGGGATATATTCGCCCTGCCGGGTAGGGTTTGCGATAGCCTCAGCGACGGCTGCAATTTTCTCATCTCACAAGGCGCGGCGATTGCCTGTACGCCGGAAACGGTGGTCGAGCACTTCTACGGCGTTTCGCCCGAGGGAACGGATATGTCTGAGACAAACAGAAAACGAAGGCTTGCCAGACGGGCGGAGCTAGACGGCCTGGAAGCGGTATGTTTTGACGTGCTGGGGCAGGGGGATTTGATGGAATCTTCATTCCTTCAGCAGAGAATGGAATTTATAATAGGAAGAAGAATCAGCGTGGAAGAATTCATGCGCTGTATGGTCAGTCTGCAAATCCGGGGACTGGCGCAGGAAGTGGGGATGGGCCATTTCAGAGGCATCTGAGCTATTGATTTCAGTAGGGAAAAAATGTACAATAACATATTGTCGAAATAGATGTGATACAAATACGTCAGCAATCACCCGTACTGAGAAAGGAATCACGGCATGGCACTGATCAAGAAACCGGTCACAGGCATGAAGGACATCCTCCCCGCTGAGATGGAGATCCGCGACTACTGCATCTCCGTCATCAAGAAGACATATGCGGAGTTTGGATTTCAGTCCATTGAGACGCCCTGTGTAGAGAATATTGCCAATCTGACTAGCAAGCAGGGCGGCGACAACGAGAAACTGATCTTCAAGATCCTGAAACGAGGCGAGAAGCTCAAACTGGAGAGCGCGCAGAGCGAGGCAGATCTGGTAGACGGAGGACTCCGTTACGATCTGACCGTTCCGCTGGTGCGCTACTTTTCCAATCACCAGAACGAGCTGCCGATGCCTTTTAAGGCGCTGCAGATGGGCAATGTGTGGAGAGCGGACCGCCCGCAGAAGGGCAGATACCGCCAGTTCATGCAGTGTGACATCGATATCATCGGCGAGCCCAGCAACCTGGCGGAGATCGAACTGATTTTGGCGACCACGACGACGCTCGGCAACCTCGGATTCAAGAACTTCCAGATCCGCATCAACGAGCGCCGCATCCTCAAGGCGATGGCCGCTTACAGCGGATTCCCTGAGGATCGCTACACAGACGTCTTCATCATCCTGGACAAGATGGACAAGATCGGCCTCGACGGCGCAGCGAAAGAGCTGATCGAAGAGGGCTTTACTGAGGAGATGAAGGACCGCTATGTCAGCCTGTTCGAGGGACTGCAGGGAGCGGAAGACCAGCTCGGCTACCTCGAGGAGAAGCTGGAGGGCTTTATCGAGCCCGACGTGATCCCTACGCTTCGGGAAGTCATGGATAGCGTGGAAGGCACCAAGACAGCGGACTTCAGGATCGTATTCGATCCCACGATCGTTCGCGGCATGTCCTATTACACCGGCACGATCTTCGAGATCGCGATGCCCGAGCTCGGCATCAGCTGCGGAGGCGGCGGACGCTATGACGGTATGGTCGGCAAGTTCACGGGCAAGGACGTACCAGCTTGCGGATTCTCCATCGGATTTGAGAGAATCATCCTGATCCTGATGGAGCAGGGCTTCCAGATTCCGGGCCGCCCGGTCAAAAAAGCGTATCTGATCGAGAAGAACATGCCCGCCGATCGCCTCTGCGAAGTCATCAAAAAGGCGCAGCAGGAGAGAGCGGGCGGCACGCAGGTTCTGATCGCCAGAATGGCCAAGAACAAGAAGTTTCAGAAGCAGCAGATGAAAGAGAGAGGATACGACGAATTCGAGGAGTTCTACCGCAATCCGATCCAGAACTGATCAAAAAACGGATGATCAACCAGATCATTAACCGGCTGAAGAATAACCGGCACGAGACGACAAGATAGAAAGAGGCGTAACAATGGCTGAATCAATGTTGGGATTAAAGCGCACCTGCAGATGCGCGGAGCTGAACGAGAATAACATCGGGCAGACCGTCACCGTAATGGGATGGGTGGCCAAGCAGAGAAATAAAGGCGGACTGGTATTCGTGGACCTTCGGGACAGAAGCGGCCTTCTGCAGCTGATCTATGAAGAGACAGAGTGCGGTCCGGAGAATTTTGCCAAAGCAGAGAAGATGAGAGCGGAGTTCGTTGTCGCGGCAGTCGGAACCGTCTGCAAGAGAGAGTCGGTCAATCCGAACCTTGCGACCGGCGCGATCGAAATCCGCGTCAAAGAGACTAGGATTCTTTCTGAATCCGAGACGCCGCCCTTCCACATTGTGGAGAACAGCAATACCAAGGAAGATCTCAGACTTAAATACAGAAGCCTGGACCTTCGCCGTCCCGATATGCAGAGAAGACTGATCCTTAGAAGCCAGATGATCCAGAACATGAGAGAATTCATGTCCGGCGAAGGCTTCCTGGAGATCGAGACCCCGATCCTGTGCAAGTCCACGCCCGAAGGCGCCAGAGACTACCTGGTTCCCAGCCGCGTGCATCCCGGAAACTTCTATGCGCTTCCCCAGTCCCCGCAGCTGTTCAAGCAGCTCCTGATGTGCTCCGGTTTTGACCGCTATTTCCAGATCGCGAAGTGCTTCCGCGACGAGGATCTGCGCGCAGACAGACAGCCCGAGTTCACACAGGCGGATATGGAGCTCTCCTTCGTCGACGTCGACGACGTGATCGATGTCAACGAGAGACTGATCCAGTATGTGGCCAAGAAGACCTTTGACCTGGACGTAGCGCTTCCCCTTCCCAGAATGAAGTGGATCGACGCCATGAACAATTACGGATCCGACAAGCCGGATACCCGCTTCGATATGACGCTCGTCGACATCACAGACGAAGTGAAGGACTGCGGCTTTGCCGTATTCTCCGACGCGGCTGCCATGAAGAACGGCTCCGTCCGCGGCATCAATGTCAAGGGACAGGGCGGCATGGCCCGCAAGAAGATCGACGCGCTGGTGACCTTTGCCAAGGGCTATGGTGCCAAAGGACTGCCTTACATCCAGCTCAAGGACGACGGCAGCGTCAAGTGCTCTTTTGCCAAATTCATGAAAGAGGAAGAGATCACGGCGATCGTTGAGAAGATGCACGGCGAGAAAGGCGATCTGCTCCTCATCGCAGCGGACCAGAACAAGATCGTGTGGAACGTCCTCGGCGCACTCAGACTTAAACTCGGCGAGGAGTTGGGTCTCATCGACCACAACAAGTTCAATTTCCTCTGGGTCGTGGAGTTCCCGCTTCTTGAATGGAGCGATGAAGAAGAGAGATTCGTCGCGATGCACCATCCCTTCACCATGCCGATGGATGAGGACTGGCACCTGATCGATTCCGATCCCGGCGCAGTCAGAGCCAAGGCCTACGATATCGTCCTCAACGGCGTGGAGCTCGGCGGCGGCAGTGTCAGAATCCACCAGAACGATATCCAGGAGAAGATGTTTGAAGTCATCGGCCTGAAGCCCGAAGAGGCGCAGGAGAAGTTCGGCTTCCTCCTGACCGCTTTCAAGTACGGCGTACCGCCGCACGCAGGACTGGCCTACGGCGTAGACCGCTTTGTCATGCTGATGACAGGCGCGGAGAGCATTCGCGACGTCATGGCCTTCCCCAAGAACAAGGACGCAGTTGATCTGATGAGCGAAGCGCCCAACCTGGTAGACAAAAAGCAGCTTGAGGAGCTGTCCATCGCAATCGTGGAGAGCGATCACGAATAATTGGTGTATGATCAACGATCATCATGACAGCCAGGTGCTTGTATGTAATAGATACAGGCACCTGGCTGTTTCTAATTGTGCGTCTTTTTGGAGCAAGAATCGAAAGAATGTAGATAAATTGTTGTTATTGCGTTAATTAATATTATATACTATTTATGTAACGGTTAATGAGTTATATATGACTATAAAAAGTGCTATTTTGTCTAAATATCCATTTAGAACAACGGAGGATAGACAGCATGAGCATATACGGATATATACGTGTCAGTTCCAAGGAACAAAATGAAGACAGGCAGCTGATCGCCATGAGAAACGCACAGGTCCCGGAAAAGAGCATTTTTTTGGACAAGCAGTCGGGCAAGGATTTTGAGAGGCCCATGTACAAGAAGATGGTACGGAGACTGAAAAAGGACGACCTGGTATACATCAAGAGTATAGACAGACTGGGAAGGAACTATCAGGAAGTGGTGGAACAGTGGCAGTATCTGACACGAGTGAAGCAAGTGGATATTGTTGTGATTGAGATGCCGCTTCTGGATACCCGGAGAGGCAAGGATCTGGTGGGCACATTTCTCAGCGACATTGTTCTGCAGGTGCTCTCCTTTGTCGCGGAAAATGAGAGAACCAATATCAGGAGCCGACAAAAAGAGGGCATTGAGGCAGCCAAAGCCCGGGGCGTGGTGTTTGGAAGACCGCCCAAGGAACTGCCGGACAATTTCGCGCAGATTTATAAGAGGTGGAAAGCAGGAGAACTCAAATCCCATGAAGCCGCCAAACTGTGCGGCGTCTCCAGATCGACGTTCTATACCAAAGTAAAGGACTACGAATTACAGTTGGAAATGGGATAGCTAATATAGTGGATCTCCTCCGGGGGAATCGGTTCATGGCTGCATAGAGTCATACAGTACCCGGTAGGGGCGCGGCAGGCGGTGAGTGAGAAGGACTCGCCGCTTCTTGTGTGGATCCGGCCATCTATGAGATCGGGGCAGTAGTTGTCAAACGGTTCGGCAAGGCCCCGGCCTGTGAGCTTTACATAACTTTCTCTGGCAGTCCAGAGACGGCTAAAGAGGAGAAGCATGGCGTTGGGATCTTCCGTCTGCAGCTGCCGCAGTGCATTTTGTTCGCCTTCAGAGAAAAAATGGTTCGCGATCCGCATGGCATTTTGTGGATCAGAGGGGATCTGCTGCAGATCAATGCCGATTGGCGCCTCCCATGCCGCGCAGACGACAAGACCTGCCGAGTGGGAGATACTGTAATGAAACGCCGGGAAGGCAGGAAAATAGGGTTTTCCTTCCGGCGTGCGGACTTCCCCGCGAAGGTCTTCGAAAGACGGCGTGCTTTTCAGATAGAGCGAGAGGGCGGCGGCCGTAAGGCTGCGGGCACACGAAGATTCCAGGCGGGCCTGGTCTTTTTTGGAGGCGCTGTCCCATGAAAGGGCGCAGTCGCCCCGCAGATCTTGTTGCAGTATTGTGACCTCTCGCATCATTGTTGCCCCTCCTACTATTCCCAGTCTAATGCAGCAAACGGCCAAATTCAAGATTTTGGGGCAAGGATTCTCGGTGATTCAATCTCCGAGAGGAATTGCCCTTTTTTTCTATTGTTTTATAGTTTAATCTATACCC
>OCVV012885443.1_pt1 | contig 15746 bp, 14 predicted proteins | sample 1539721 | NCBI WGS metagenome assembly OCVV01 (sample SAMN02144230, study PRJEB22623) | gut metagenome | biome: sheep rumen | host: Ovis aries | place: New Zealand
GGAAGTTCTTTTTACCGCTTTGCGGGCTTTGGAAAAACAAGAAAAAATAAAAAAATACAAGAAAAAAGCGTTTCACGTTCTCTATTTTTTCTTATTTTCTTTTGTTTTTTCTTGTTTTTCTAAAGCCGCCGAAGGCGTATATCTTACACCGAACTCACGTTAAGATTGGAGGCAAAAGAGGGGTTTATGATGGCAAAAGGTGCTTTTTTTTGTTAAAAAAGGTGGTTGCTTGGGATTTTATACTTATCTTTGCCCCAAATTTTTCTCACTTTACTGATTTTAGTTACTAACCTGTCCCTGCATGGGGCAACATAGGGCAATAGCACAAACAAACTGGTATCATGTGTAATCAGGGCAATGCTGACAGTAGCATCAAGGGCTTATTGGATTCGATGACCCCCATCTCGCTGGAGGAAATGGGGGGCATCAAACTGATGAACCGTCTCGACACGAAGTATGTGGCGAGCAAGGCGCAGTTGGTGCAGTTGCTCGGCATGGTGCAGGACAAGTATTATGTGCAGGAGACGCTGGAGCGGCGCATCATTCCTTATCTGACCACTTACTACGACACGCAGGATCACCTGATGTATATGATGCACCACAACAAGCGCGCCAGGAGGATGAAGGTGAGGGTGAGGACGTATGTGGCGAGCAAACTGACGTTTCTGGAGGTGAAGAACAAGAACAACCACGCGCGGACGAAGAAGAAGAGGATTGAGGTGCCGAGTCAGGAGGAGTTCCGCCACGTGGAGGGAGCGCACGAACTGGTGCAGCGGAAGACGGGGCTGGACCTGGACAGGCTGAATGCGGTGGTGAGGAACCGATTTGACCGTGTGACACTGGTGAACAAGGGGAAGACGGAGCGGCTGACGATTGACTTCAACATCGGGTTTCACAACTTCGAGACGGGGCATGACCACGGAACGGACGAACTGGTGATTATCGAACTGAAGAGGGACGGCAATGTGTTCTCGCCTGTGTGCAACCTGCTGAGGGACATCCACGTGCATCCTACGGGATTCTCAAAGTGTTGCATCGGCATGGCTCTGACCGACCCTGACCTGAAACAAAACAACTTCAAGCCGAAACTGCGTCGTCTGGAGAAAATCAACGGACGCCGCTTCATCGACCACGAACTCTAACCAGCCCACGCGCTGGGCGACTTTTCTTCAAAATTGTAAATTGTAAATCGTAAAATAGTAAATACATGGATGCTCTCAACGACTTTTTCGCGGTGCTGTCGAGCGACACTTGCAGGTTGCTCGACCTCTTTCTGCGACTGATTATCAACACTGTGTTCACCATCCTCATCGCCCGTGCCTTCTACTTTCCCAAGGCTCGGCGCAAGGACTTCTTTTTCACCTACATCTTGGTGGGTTTCTGCATCTTCATGCTCATCCACTTGATGGGCGACGCAAAAATCAAGACGGGTATTGCGATGGGACTCTTCGCCATCTTCTGCATCATGCGCTACCGCACGGAGTCGGTGCCTATCCGCGAGATGACTTATCTCTTCCTCATCATCTCGCTGGCTGCCATCAACGGCCTGGCATGGGAGGCTGACATCAGCCCGAAGCATCCAGAATTTGCAGGGCCGCTGATGACGAGCATGGGCGAACTGGTTCTCACCGACCTCATCTTTGTGCTGGGCGTGTGGATTGCCGAGGCCAACAAACTGGTGAAGAGCCTCTCGTCTAAGTATATCAACTACGACAAGATTGACCTCATCAAGCCTGAATGCCGCAAGGAACTCATCGAGGACCTGAAGGCGCGCACGGGACTGGACATCACGAGTGTGTCCATCGGCTCTATCGACTTCCTGAAGGACATGGCCCTCATCAAGATTTACTACAACACCGAGGAGGAGGACGAGACGATGCTGAAAATGCCCAAGAACTACACCTAAGCCACCAGCCCACGCGCTGGGCGACTTTCAATTCCTAACTCCTAATTCCTCATTCCTAACTCCTAACTCCTAACTCCTAATTCCTCATTCCTAACTCCCAACTCCTAACCATGAGACGGATTTTTGCACTTTTAGTTTTTAGTGTCTCGCTGCTGCCTTCGTTTGCCCAGAGCGATGACTTCGGGCTTGACTTCACCGTGGGAGCCGAGAAGAAACTGCGTCCCGGCTTGAGTTTTGCCCTCGAAGGGGAGGCGCGCACTCAGGACAACACCCGAAAGATTGAACGCTGGACAATTGGAGGCGAACTGCAGATGCGCCTCTTCCGCACTCCCGACAAGAAGTTTGAACTGAAGGCTGCGGCTGGATGGAAGTATATGTGGCTCAACAACCTGCGAGAACACAACGACAAGTATGACGAAGATACCTATGTGACTCCCGATGGCACCACGACTGAGACCTACTACGTGGGCTACAACGACAAGCATACCTATTGGCGCAATCGCCATCGCACGAGTGTGGGCCTCGATGCCAGTTACAAACAGAACAAGCGATGGAGCGTGTCGCTGAAGGAGACGTTCCAGTTCACCCACTTCTGCGAGGCATCGGCCACTATGGACAAGTATCGCCTGATTGACGAGGAGGACCTTGAGTCGGGCTACAACCAGACCACCGAAACCAAGGACTATGCACCCAAGGACCGCTCGGTGCTGCGCTCTAAACTGACCGTGCAGTACAACATCCGCCACTGCCCCGTCAACCCATACGTTTCGGTTGACTATGGCTGCGGACTGAACTACACGGCCCGCAAGTGGAAGTACACCGCCGGGGCCGACATCAACCTGACGGCGAACAAGCAGCACAAACTGGATGTGTTCTACCGCTACCAGACAGAGAACGACGACGATGACCCCAACGGCCACTTCATCGGCGCGGGATATAAGTTTAAGTTCTGACACCTATTGCATCTAAATAAGTTCAAAAAATAAGACAATGAAAAATTTACTTACATTGGCCGCTGCCGTCATGCTGAGCACGACAGTCATGGCCGACGACTACAGCCTCTACTACGTGGGCACCACCAGCACCACCAACAACAAGATTGAGACGGTGGCCAACATCAGAAAACTCACCTTCGAGGATGGAAAAATGACCGTGACCCGCACGGATGGCACCACGAGCCAACTCAACATCGCCAGCATGAAGCGACTCTTCTTCTCCGCCGATGCCGTCACCGCCATCGAAGGGGTGAAAGAGGATGCGACCCACATGGAGAAAGGCGAAGTGTATGACCTGACGGGGCGGAAACTTTCCATCGACCTGACCAAGCAGAAGTTGCCCAAGGGCATCTACATCATCGACGGCCAAAAAGTGCTTGTGAAATAACCGTGTGCTTGTGAAACACAAAGGTTCTCACGACTAAAAGAAGAAGAAAGAAAAAAATGAAAAAACTTTTTCACATCATCGCCTTAGCCCTTCCCCTCTGGGGACTGGGGGGCTTCGCTTTTGCCCAGACCATCTATGTGTGCAACGATGGCGACTACACCACCAAGACACTCTCCGAAGGACTGGAAATCGACCTGACCGACACACCAGACTCCATCACCTTCAGCGAGCCGCAGATGGCGAAAGTGGTCAACATCGTCTATAACGGCTCAACGGCCACGGTGACGATACCCTCGTTCATGAGCAGTTACGTGACCTGCACCAGCGGCACCAGTTCGACCGTGCAAATCACCAACACCAACACGACCGACGAAGTGACCTACAACGTGTCGGGCAGCAGCAACAGCGGCTCGCTCATCATCACAGCCGACTACAAGATGACGGTCTGCCTCAACAACGTGAGCCTCACCTCCACCCTGGGAGAGGCCATGCGCTTCAAGTGCGGCAAGCGCATCGCACTCGTCATGGCCAATGGCTCCACCAACACCTTTGCCGACACAGCCGACGGAGGCCTCACCCCTTCGGCCTCCGACAACCACAAAGCCTGCATCTACACCAAGGGACACCTGGAGATTTCGGGTGCCGGCACACTGAACATATCGGGCAACTACAACCACGCTTTGGCCTCGAAGGAGTATCTGCAGGTGAAGAGCGACGTGAAGGCCATCAACATTGTGAAGGCGGCCAACGATGCCATCCACGTGGGGCAGTACTTCCAGATGAGCGGCGGCACACTCACCATCGACGGCAACACGATGGGCGATGGTGTGCAGGCTGAATATGAGACCACGACCGATGCCAGCGGCAACGAGGTGGTGGTGGAAGATGAAGAAAACACGGGCAGCATCGTCATCAGCGGCGGCACGTTCAACATCACCATGGAGGGAAGCGAAGACACGAAGGGCATGAAGGCCGATGGCGACGTCAACATCAGCGGCGGCACCTTCGTCATCAACGCCAACAGCAACGGTTCGCGCGGCATCCAACTCGACGGCGACATGACCATCAGCGAGGACGACGGAACCACCACCATGACCATCATGGCTGCAGGAGCCAAATGTACCAACAGCGAACACTCTTCCGACCCCCACCGCTGCATGGGCATCAAGGTGGGCGATGCCGACAACAGTTTCGGCGGCAACCTAACCATCACAGGCGGCACCATCACGGTCTATAACACTGGCTCAAAATCCAAGGGAATCAAGGTGATTGGCTCCTACACCAGGACTGGTGGCACCGTCCCCAACGAAGGCAGTGTGGTGGATTACGAGTGATTTTTTTCCTATCAATAAGGAGTAAAAGGTGAAGAATGAAGGGTGAAAAACGCTTCATTCTTCACTTTTTTTCATCAGAAGTCACATTACATCTCTTTTTTTTTCGTACCTTTGTCGCGCAATTGGTTCTCCCCCACTCCTCTCTTTGCTGGAGGGGTGGCGACGGGGCTAAGATGGGAACGCGGTGAGAATCCGCGACATTACCCGATGCTGTGAGTCCTTTTGAGAAGAGATGCCGACAGTGTCACTGAAGTCAAAAGCAACGGTCAGGACAGGCCGTGTTTTTGAAATCTTCGGGAAGACCGAGCACCTCAGGACGAAGTCAGAAGACCTGCCATTTGCCAGTCAACGCGTGTCTGCGGGACTACGGACATCGACGGAAACAGAAAAAAAAGACGCTTATTATCATGCACCATGCAGGGTAACCATGCAGTATGTGTGTGTGGCGTGAGATTCTCTCATGCCTCCACATGCCTTATGGCTATGTCCCTGCCCCTCCCCGTGAGAAAAAGACAATAATCAATTATATGCATTAGAAAAAAGTGTTGTAACTCCGAGTGCCCCAACAGTGATGTCCGGGCACTCACTTCTTTGATGATTCATTCACATTATATATAATATATGATTAGGAAAATCTTAGTAGCAAATCGTGGCGAGATTGCCATCCGGGTGATGCGCAGTTGCTACGAGATGGGCATTCGCTCGGTGGCAGTCTATAGCGCGGCCGACCGCCTGTCGCGCCATGTGCTCTTTGCCAACGAGGCTGAGTGCATCGGCGGAGCGGCCAGCAGCGACAGTTATCTGAACATCGACCATATCATTGAGGCAGCCCATAAGCACAAAGTGGATGCCATCCATCCGGGGTATGGATTCCTCTCCGAGAACGCCGAGTTTGCCCGCCGATGCGAGCAGGAGGGATTCATCTTTATCGGCCCCCGGCCTGAGACGATGGAGGAGATGGGCGATAAAATCAGTGCGCGCCGCAAGATGATTGAGGCGGGTGTGCCTGTCGTGCCTGGCACGGAAGAGCCACTCCGTTCGGCTGAAGAGGCGGTGGAGGTGGCCAAGAAGATTGGCTTCCCCGTCATGCTGAAAGCCTCGATGGGCGGTGGCGGAAAGGGCATGCGCCTCATCGAACGAGAGGAGGATGTGGTGGAGATGTACAACGCGGCTCGTGGCGAGGCCATGTCGGGCTTCGGCGACGACACCGTCTATATCGAGAAGTTTGTGGAAGAGCCGCACCACATTGAGTTCCAAATCTTGGGCGACAAGCACGGCAACGTCATCCATCTCTTCGACCGAGAGTGTTCCGTGCAGCGTCGGCACCAGAAGATTGTGGAGGAAAGCCCCTCGCCCTTCATCGACTACAACCTGCGCATGGAGATGGGTGCCAAGGCGGTGGCGGCTGCCCGTGCGGTGGGCTATGAAGGAGCGGGAACGATTGAGTTCCTCGTGGATAAGTATCACAAGTTCTACTTTCTGGAGATGAACACCCGTCTGCAGGTGGAACACCCCATCACGGAGGAAGTGGTGGGCATTGACTTGGTGAAGGAGCAGATTCTTGTGGCCGACGGACAGGAACTGCGCTATCGGCAGGAAGACATCCGCCAGCGCGGGCATGCCATCGAGTGCCGCATCTGTGCCGAAGACACAGAGCATAACTTCATGCCTTCGCCGGGCGTGATTCAGCAACTCACGGAGCCTCACGGCATCGGCACCCGCATCGACTCCTATGTGTATGAAGGTTATGAGATTCCCGTCCACTACGACCCCATGATTGGCAAACTCATCGTGTGGGCCACCAGCCGAGAGTATGCCATCGAACGTATGCGCCGTGTGCTCTACGAATACAAGATAACAGGCTTGACCACCAACATCCGCTATCTGCGCCGCATCATCGATGTGCCGGACTTCAAGCAGGGCAACTACAACACCTACTTCATCGAGCGCAACCAAGACCGCTTGCGTCCCCGTCCGGGCTTCAAGAACGACTCCGAGCCGATGGCGGTCATTGCGGCCTACATCGACTACTTGATGAACCTCGAAGAGAACAAACCCGCCACGCCTACTGCGGAGAACACGGCCATCAGCCGCTGGAGAGCCTTCGGATTGCAGAAAGGCGTTCTCCGGGTGTAACTTCGGATGTAAAATGAAAATGGAAAATGGAAATACAAGTTGGAAATAAAACATTAGAGGTGACCCTGCTGAGCAAGGAGGGTAATCAGGTAAAGATAGACATTGACGGGAAGGTGTATGACGTGGATGTGGCAATGCTGCAGAACGGCACCTGCTCCCTCATCTACGACGGCAACTCCTACAATGCCGAACTCATCCGTGAGAGCGGAGAGAAGCACTACCGGGTGAACCTGAACTATTCCACCTACCAAATTGATATGCTCGACTCGCAAGCCAAGTACATGAAGATGCGCCGAGGCGGCTCTTCCGACTCCGTGCAGGCCGATGTCATCACGGCTCCGATGCCTTGCAAGATTGTGAACATCTATGTGAAGCCCGGCGACACCCTGCACGAGGGCGACACGGTGTTGACGATGGAGGCCATGAAGATGCAGTCGAACTACAAGGTAAGTGCCGAATGCACCGTGAAAGAAGTGTTAGTGAAAGAGGGCGACAGCGTCCGTGTGGAACAGCCGCTCATTAAGTTGGATTTGAAAAAAGAAGAACAATGAAACTTACAGCAAGAGAAAGAATAGAGACATTGCTTGACCGTGGCACGTTCGTGGAAATGGACAAGCACGTGGTGCATCGTTGCACCGACTTCGGCATGGAGAACAAGCGCATTGAGGGCGATGGTGTCATTTCGGGCTATGGCAAGATAGACGGGCGCATCGTCTTCGTCTATGCCTTCGACTTCGCCGTGCTGGGCGGCTCGCTGTCGGCGGCCAACGCACAGAAGATTGCCAAGGTGCAGGACCTGGCCCTGAAGAATGGTGCCCCCATCATCGGGCTGAACGATTCGGGCGGTGCCCGCATTCAGGAGGGTGTGGAGTCGCTCACGGGCTTTGCCCACATCTTCAGGCGCAACGTGATGGCCTCGGGTGTCATCCCACAGATTAGCGCCATCCTCGGCCCCTGTGCCGGAGGGTCGTGCTACTCGCCGGCGCTGACCGACTTCATTCTGATGGTGAAGGAGCAGAGCCAGATGTTTGTGACGGGTCCCAACGTGGTGAAAGCCGTGACCAACGAGGACGTGGATAAGGAAACCCTCGGCGGTGCCATGACCCACAACTCGGTGAGCGGCGTGAGCCACTTCATCTGCAACAGCGACGAAGAAACGCTCATGACCATCCGCGAACTCATCGGCTTCATCCCCTCCAACAACATGGAGGATGCACCCGTACATCCAGTCACCGACGAGGTCACACGCATCTGCCACGAACTCGACACGGTGGTGCCGACCGACCCGAACGTGCCTTACGACATCCGCAACATCATTGAACCCGTCTGCGACCAGCAGTATTTCTTTGAGATTCAGCCCGAGTTCGCCAAGAACATCGTCATCGGCTTTGGCCGCATGGCTGGCCGCACGGTGGGCTTTGTGGCCAATCAGCCCAACTTCCTGGCCGGAGCACTTGACATCGATGCCTCCGACAAGGCGGCGCGCTTCATCCGCTTCTGCGACTGCTTCAACATTCCCCTCATCGCGGTGGAGGATGTGCCAGGCTTCTTGCCCGGAGTGCAACAGGAACACAATGGCATCATCCGCCACGGAGCCAAGATTGTCTATGCCTTTGCCGAGGCGACGGTGCCGAAAATCACGCTCATCACCCGAAAGGCATACGGAGGTGCCTACATCGTGATGAACTCCAAGTGCATCGGTGCAGATGTGAACCTCGCCTTCCCCACTGCCGAGATAGCCGTGATGGGAGCCGAAGGAGCCTGCAACATTCTCTATCGCAAAGCCTCACCCGAAGAGCGTGCCGCGAAGATTGAGGAGTATCGCCAGAAGTTTGCCAACCCGATGCCCGCCGCTCAACTCGGCTACATCGACGAAATCATCCAACCGTGCGACACTCGCCTGCGCCTCATCCAGGCACTGGAGATGTCGCGCAACAAGAACCAAAGCAATCCGCCCAAGAAGCACGGAAACATGCCTCTATAAGCCATCACCCCAGGCTCACTTTCCCGCCTTCAGCGGACGGAACTTCGGCTTAATCTCTTTCGACTTGCCCAACGACTTTATCCACTGTTCGCCAGCCTTCTGCGAGAGTTCCTTCTCGTCCAGCGTGTAGGTGTGGCCTATCTTTTCTGTCTGGTAGTTAAACTCTTGGAAATCGACAAATGTGTGGATGACCTTGCTGTCCTTCAGCACCACATACTCTGCGTTGTAGCATCCTGTGCCGCAACTGCCAGCCGTGCAGATGGTGTTGTTCCAGAAGCCGAAACTGGTCTTGAAATAGGTGGCGGCAATGATGTCGGTCTCCCCCCTCACGATAGAGAAGATGCCCTGGTCGTCGCCATTGTCGGAAGAGAGCCAGAGTTCGGGGTTGCCGTCGCCGTCGAAGTCGTGGAGCGTATATTGAGTAAACTCCGTGCTTTCCCAGCGGTCATGGTAGGCAGCGTAGAAGTCATCCATCTTCTCGATATCCACCCTGCTGAAACGAGGCTTCATGCCGTCCCATTCATAGACATGCTTGATGCTCGTGTACCACATCATCAGATATTCCGACACCTCGACCGCCTTTCCATGCTGAGGCAGATGGTAGGTGACCACCAAGCCGCTGGGGCCATCGGGATGGTTGTAGGAGGGCTGGAACCGTGACAGTTCGTTCGGTTCTGGGGTGAGCGTCTTCTTGGCGGGGTCGTAGTCGTAGAAGAGGATGATTTGGCGCACACTCACGCCAAACATACGCTGGAACACGAAGGCAAAGAGTTTGTGACCATTGGTGCGCTTCCACACACACGCCTCAAACGACTCGCCATCGTCGCCCAGTTCGTAGGCCGACACATAGCCATTGGGACGATCCACCACGATTTTGTAGTCATCTGGGTCGTCCATGTTGCTGACCGGCTTCTTCAGCAGGTCGGTCACCGGCTCCGTGTGCCACACGTTGTTGAAAGCCTTGACCAGCGTGAGGATGTTGCCATCGGCCACCCCCGTGATGGTCTTTTTCGTCCATCCATCGCGAATCTCGTCGATGGTGTAATCCTTTTGGGCAAAGGCTGCGAGAGCCACAAAGCCCATAACAAAACCCAAGATAATCTTTTTCATACACATCTTTTTTATAAGTAACTACACAAAACTATTCTTACTCTAATTTCGGATGTTTTTTTCAACAACGAATGTCACGAATGAAACGAATTTTTTCCATTCACTTCACGTCCGTTTTCAATCTTCATCCCCATACTTGAAATAGTCTTTCTTCAGGGTGATGTTGCCGTCGTAGTGGTAGCCGTCCTCCAGTTTCAGTTCGATGTGGCCAGAGAGTTCGTCGCCCTTCTCGTTGAGAGTGAGCGAGAGGTCAATCTTGCTGTTGTCGGGCATTTGGGAAATCTGCACCTTGCCATCATACACGCCACAGAGGGGACTGTGGAAGGAGTAGATGCGGTAGATGGTGCAGTCCGTCACTTTCACCTGTCCCTTGCCGTTCTGCTCGAAGGTGAGGAGCAGTTCGGGACAGTGGTCGCCCACCCATCCCCACATGCCGACAATCTTCTGGGCTATCTCTATGTCACCTTTCACCATTTTGATAAACTCCTTCATGTCTTCCACCTCGTCGAAGATGTCAGGTTCGGCATCGGGTCCGCCCCATCCGCCACCAGCCTCGGTGAGGAAGTTATCGACATACCAGTCGCCATGCTCGAAAACGAGTTTGAGGATGACGTCACGCTCTGTGTAGTTGCACACCAACACCCGTGCATTGGCAGTCGTAGGCGTGATGTCGGTCACCTCCAGAATGCTGTAGGTCCACTCCGGGTCTATATCGTTGCCCTGCACCCAGTGGTCGCTGTCGATGAAGGTCATGCCGCTCTTTTTGCTCAGGGCGACAGCCTCATTGTAGAGTTTCAGGTACCGTTCCGAGCAGCATTTCTTGTCGTCTTGCAGTTCGTAGATGGTGTTCAGTCGTTGGGTGATGTACTCGACGGTGTGCTTGCCATCGTCGGTGTTCACGGTTTCGGTCTTCACCGAATCTTCAGATGGCACATCGCCACCCGTTTTGCCACCTCCGTTGCAGCCCGTCAGCACAAACAGCAAGCAGCCCAAAATCAGCAAGTTTCTTTTCATAAGTAGGTGAACAAAAATAGTTGATATGATGTGGCAAGCCGCATTTTTCTCAGACAATAATTTCCAATAATTAACAATAATTTTATCCAATAATTATTATTGGAACCAATTTTTGGAAATTATTGGTAATTATTGTCCGAAAAAACAAGCCGCTCGCGGCGAAAAGAAGAGACATCATTGTGTAAGACAATTTTGTGTGGTTACTTAAAAAATCAGAAATTTGTGGTCAGTTTCATTGCTTCATACAGATTAGCCGCCTTCTTCCTCACGTAGGCATCGCTGAAAACCATGCCCCACTCCGGGTTCATCTTCTCGTCCTTGTGAGCCAGCGAGCCGTTCTTGTAGTAGTAGTAGCGGCCCTCGTCCTTCGTGTTGTCGCCATTCTCCTCGTAGGTGTAGGCAAAAATCAGTTTGCCCGTGTCCTGGTCCAGCAGATATTCCTCATAGATTTTGCGCGCACCCGAGTTGTAGGCATCGCTCACGAAGTAGCACGTATGGCCCAGAATCTCCCCCTCATCCGTCTCCACAGAGTCGAGGTAATACTTCACATAGTGCTTGATGGGGCCAGCCCCCGGAGCCATGTAGCACCACGTCGTCTCCATGTTTGTCACGGCAGGATACTCCTCCTGGTCGTTATAGGCCATGCGCTCCTTCGCCTCGGCATAGAGTTTCCTGATTTCGGCCACACGCTCCTTGGCCTTGGCCGAAGTCTGTGCCTGCACACCTGCAACCGCCAGCAGACACACGATGAAAAGCAAAATTTTTCTCATAAGCAGATGAAACTAAGATGGTTGATATTTTTCGCCATTCACCACCGGTCAGTCATACCAGACATAATAGCCACCCACTTTGTGCTGCTCCAGTTTGCCTCCCTTGATGGTCATCCAGCCGAAGTCGGCACTCTCGGGCGAGAAATGCGTGTAGAGCAGTTCCGGGCCGTCAGGACCCACAAAGGCCGCATCATAGCCGTTGCCGAAATACTCGCCACCATCATCCACGTGCCACACCGACATTTCGTCGGGGTCCACCTCGCCCCACTGCTCCAGGGTCCACACCTCGTCGCCACTCAGCAGCACCTCCACGGCCAGCACCTTCTCGCCCTTGGGCTTGAACTGCACAAAACCAGCCACATAGTCATCGCCAATCCGTGCCGTCTGCTGCGAGCGAGCGGCCTGCATGCCAAACTTCGCCTCCATCTTCTTCACCACATCGGCTGCCAACGGCTTTCTCGTCCCTTCGGCCTGAGTCTTCACTGTCTGTTGCTCACGGCTGTTCAGATAGGAGTCGGGAAAGAGCCAGTAGAGGCCCATCATGTAGTCATCACCCCCCGACTTGGCAAACGCCTTCGCATCGTCCAACTGATACTTCAGGCCGCTCTGCGGATGCTGCAGCGAGGCGAGGCTGCCAAACTCATTGTCGGGAGCCTTGGCCTCACCCACATATTTCACCCCATAGAGCCGTCCGTCGCCGCCCATCACCTTGGTGTAACTGCCAGGCTGCGCACACATCTTGTCCTGCACCGTCCACGACTCCACATACTCCGAGGCATCGTCGCTGCTGGGCTTCTCCTGACCCACCCAATAGACCACCTGAGCAATCTCCAGCCCGCCGGCACCGTTGCTCCGCAGATAGAGCGGCACAGGCGGCAGTTCCACCTGCAAGCCTCCCACTCGCTCCACAGCCTCGAACTCGAAGCCCTCGGACACAGAGTCCGCCACATCCTCAACTACCGAATCGGAGCCAGCCTCGCCGCCCCCCTTCGCCATGTTCCCCGTGCAAGCCACCATGCCTGCCGCCAAGAACACCATTCCGTAAACAAACAGTTTTTCCATCTTTCAAGAAATAGGTTTATTCAATTTCCGCAAGTCTTAGTTTTTTGGAGTTAAAAAAGCCAGAGCACTTGCGAAACTTGAGTAGGTTTATAAATCCAAATCTGTGGGCAAATATACAAAGAAAAACAGAAAACGCACCAAAGAAACCACAAAAAAAAAGGCTGAAAGAGTCATTTTATCCGCTTCCTCATCCCGTTTTATCACTCGCACTCGGTGTAACACTCCCAACAGCAACAGTGTTACAAATGCAAACTGCCGTTTTCAAAAAAACGATGATTTACTGGCTGATGCCTGTTCTTAAGCCAACCTATTTCAGTATAAGACATGGTTGCTTATGGATTTCTAAATCAAAAAGAAATTCCAAAAACAAATAAACCGCGATTTATTTTGTTCTTCGCTCGGTTTTCACTACCTTTGCCCCCATGTTCAGTTCTCCACACAACAAGGTCATCAAGCGGTTGCTTGTCATGCGGTTCAGTGCCATGGGCGACGCTGCCATGACCGTCCCTGTGTTGTATGCCCTTGCCACGCAACACCCCCAACTGCGCATCACCATGTTGACGCGCACTCGTTTTGTGCCGCTGTTCGAGTGGCTGCCAGCCAACGTGCTGGTGCGAGGGGTCGATTTCGCCCAGCACGATGGCATCATCGGGTTGACCCGGCTCTACAACCGACTGAAGGACGGCCACTTCGATGCTGTGGCCGACCTACACGATGTGCTCCGCTCCAAGTATCTGCGCACCTGCTTCTCCATGGCCGGCACCCGAGTGGCGGTCATCGACAAGGGTCGGCGGGAGAAGAAGGAACTGATTGGCCACGGGCAGACCCACCCAGCCCTGAAACCCATGATGGAACGCTATGCCGAGGTGTTCCGCTCCCTGGGCTTCGACATTGACCTGTCGGAACCGATTCGGGTGGACCTGCGCCACGAGAGCATGGCCTCCGTCCGCACCCTCGTGGGCCGCAAGCAGGCAGGCGAGCAGTGGGTGGGCATAGCCCCCTTTGCTGCCCATGCCCAGAAGATATACCCCCTGGAACGCATGCAGCAAGTGGCGAACCTGTTGGCTGACAAAGGCTACAAGATACTCCTCTTCGGTGCTGGCAAGAAGGAGGCGGACATCCTGGCTCAATGGGAAAAGCCCACGTCAAAGGAAAATTCTCCATTCTCAATCCAGAGTGTGTGCGGCAAACTCGGAGGTCTGAAAAACGAGATGCTCCTCATGGCACAACTCGACCTGATGATTTCGATGGACTCGGCCAACATGCACATCGCCTCCATCTTCGGCACACCCGTCCTCTCCATCTGGGGAGCCACCCATCCGAAAGCAGGATTCTCCGGCTACGGACAGCCTGCCGACACGGAACTGCAACGTCCCGACCTACCCTGCCGACCCTGCTCCATCTATGGCAAGACGCCCTGCCAGTTTGGCGACCTGCGCTGCATGGACATACAGCCCGGAACCGTTGTGGAAAAGGCACTTCAACTCCTAAATGAAAAAGCATGACAAAATATAAAATAGTAAAAAGCCTGCTCTGGACACTGAGCCTCCTGCCCTTTCCCGTGCTCTATGCCCTGTCCGACTTCCTCTGCTTCTTCGTGCGCCGATGCTACCGCACCAAGATTGTGCGCGAGAATCTCCGCACTGCCTTCCCCGAAAAGACGGACAAGGAACTCAGGGAGATAGAACGGAAGTTCTACCACCAGTTCTGCGACCTCTTTGTGGAGAACATCAAGATGCTCTCCATGAAGAAAGAGGAAATCATGCGCCGCATCACCTTCAGCGGACTCGACGAGGCAAAACGGCGGCACGATGCAGGCCAGCACTTCCACTTCCTCTATCTGAGCCACTTCGGCAACTGGGAGTGGATTGCCTCCATCAACTACTGGATACAACCCTGGTGCACCGCCGCCCAAATCTACCACCACATCTACGACCGAGTGATGAACCCCCTCTTCCTCCATCTGCGCGGACAGTACGGCGGCATAAACATCGAGATGAAGGAGACCTTCCGACGCATCCTGCAACTGCGTAAGGAACAGAAAAACTACATCATCGGATTCATCAGCGACCAGCAACCCAAATGGAGCAGCATCCACCACTTCGTGCCTTTCCTCAACCACGACACCGCCGTCTTCATCGGGGCCGAACACATTGCCCGCAAGGTCGATGCCTTCATGATGTATGGCCGCATGAGCCGACCACGCCGAGGCTACTACCACCTCGACATCATCCCCATGGAAGACCATCCCGCCTCCGTGCCGGAAAACACCCTCACCGACCGCTACTTCCAGATGCTCGAAGAGGACATTCGCCAACACCCCGAAATGTGGCTTTGGACCCACAAACGATGGAGTCGCACCAAGGAGGAATGGCTGAGACGACAGGAGGAAGAAAAGAAATAACAGAACGACTTCGGCCCGAAAAAAAGTTGCTGATATTTTGGTTTTTAGCAGGCTAAGCAGTACCTTTGCAAGCAGAAAAAAGGAGAAGAGCATGAAATACCCCATCGGAATACAGAATTTTGGAGAGATTCGCCGGGACGACTATGCCTATGTCGATAAGACGGCCCTGATGTACAAACTGGTGTCGGAAGGGAAATACTACTTCCTCTCCCGTCCGCGCCGATTCGGCAAGTCACTCTTCCTCTCCACGTTGGAGGCCTATTTCGAGGGGCAAAAGGAACTCTTCGAGGGGCTGGCCGTGAGCCGTCTGGAGAAGGAATGGGTGCGCCATCCCATCATGCACCTCGACCTGAACACCGACAGGTATGACACCCCGGATGCGCTCTATTCCAGACTTAGCCTTTTCCTGAAAAAGCAAGAGAGCGAATATGGGGCAGATGCCGACGAAAAAACCTTGGGGCAACGGTTTGAAGGGGTCATCCGCCGCACATTTGAGCAGACGGGACTCCGTGTGGTCATCCTGATTGATGAGTACGACAAGCCCATGCTCCAGGCCATCGGCAATGATGCCCTGCAGACCGAATACCGCAACACGCTCAAGGCATTTTACGGTGCGCTCAAGTCGTGCGACCGCTACATCCGT
>OCVV011077455.1_pt1 | contig 15740 bp, 10 predicted proteins | sample 1539721 | NCBI WGS metagenome assembly OCVV01 (sample SAMN02144230, study PRJEB22623) | gut metagenome | biome: sheep rumen | host: Ovis aries | place: New Zealand
CTGACCGCGATAGACGCGACGATCGCGAGGGAAGCAGCCCTTTGCATAGTCATGAAGTTTCCGGATACCCATACCACCAGAAGAACCAGAGGAAGAAGAAGATAGATCTTCTGCAGCAAGGTTCTGAATTTCGGAAGCTGCTCCTTCGGTATGCCGGAAAGCCCGAGCCTTTTCGCCTCAAGATGTACGGTTATAAAAATACCCGTAAAATACAGGAGCGCCGGAAGGACGGCCCTTCCGAGAATATCCGAATATGGTACGCCGACGAAATCCGCCATCAGGAACGCAGCCGCGCCCATGATCGGAGGCATGATCTGTCCGCCGGTGGAAGCTGCAGCCTCAACGGCTCCGGCAAATTCCGCCTTATATCCTGTATCCTTCATCATCGGGATCGTTACGGAACCGGTCGTAACGGTATTACCTACCGATGAACCCGAAACCATACCGCAGAGAGCGGACGAAATGACCGCTACCTTTGCGGGACCTCCCGCATATTTTCCTGCGGCTCCGTTTGCCAGCTGGATAAAGAAATTGGAAATACCCGTTCTTTCCAGAAAAGCGCCGAATATGATAAACACCACGATATATTTGGAACATACATTGATCGGCGTAGAAAATATACCTTCTTTAGTATAAAAGAGGTTACGCACAAAATATACTACTCTTCCCCATGCGTTCGGGTTCGTAAGTCCGAAGAAAAGCGCATATATGATAAAGAAAGTGGCCACGCAAAGAATCGGTATTCCCACACATCTTCTGGTCAGCTCCATCAATATCACTACGCCAATGATACCGATCACGATCTGATACGGCTGAAATCTGGTACCCTGATTAAGTATCTCATTTACATTGAACGTAAAATAAAAAAAGGAACCTGTTCCGAGGATCATCAGAACGATATCATACCATGGCATATAGTTCGGACGTACTTCGCCCTTTTTTGCCGGGTAGATCAGAAATCCCATCATCACGATCACAGCGAGAAAAGATGTAAGCCTGATCTCCTCCAGGAAGGTCGCGAACAATGTCACATAAATAGACCACAGCGAAAAACAGACCATGACGGCCTTTACCACCAGACGCGGAGTTCCTGTCCACACACGCTGATTTGATTCGCGGTCGTATTTTTTCATTATGGCGTCCACATCAGACGCCGCATCCGTTGCCGGAATATTTACATTATTATCTTTGTTCATGTGTATCTCCTGTTCTTCCAGTTATATCCTGAAGAGCAAATGTCAGTCACTCCTCCGTGTTTACAGTAATACCATGCTCGGCATAATATTTTGCCGCACCCGCATGGAACGGAGCTTCCATTCCTTCAGTGGCATTCTTAAGGTCGAGCTCGGCACCCTTCGCGTTTTCCAGGGTAATATCATCCACATGGTCAAAAACAGCCGCGGTAAGATCATAGACTGTCTGATCATCGAGAGCCGCCGATACGATGACCGTTGCTTTGACTGTGATTGTCTCGACAGGCTCCGTCTGTCCCGGGTATGTGTCCGCCGGAATCTGTAAAGGCGTATAATAAGGACAGTCTGCCAGAATACTGTCTCTGATCTCTCCGTCAATATTGACCAGATATACTCCGTTTGTAGTTGCAAGCTCCGTGATCGCTGTCGTCGGCGCTCCGGCCACGATGAAGGCAGCGTCAATCTTTTTGTCCTTCAGGGCTTCTTTACTGTCCTCAAAGCTCTGATACTGCGGCTTTATATCCTCCAGGGTGATGCCTGCCGCTCCGAGAACATCTATGGCATTAAAATACACTCCTGATCCCGCTGTACCGATCGAAACGCTCTTTCCCTTCAGATCGGCGATCTCCTTAATGTCCTCGTCCATGGTGATCAGCTGAACGGTCTCTGCGTACAGTCCTCCCAGCACGCGGAACTCATGTACGGCCCCGTCATCCTCGAAGGCTCTTGTACCGTTCCACGCGTAAGCCATAACATCGGACTGCGTGAACCCGAGCTGGAAATCGCCATCCTGCACGGACTGTATATTTACCTTGGATCCTCCCGTAGATACGGCAGTTACTTTTACGCCGGCGTGATTAGTCATATACTGAGCTATGACGCCGCCGTATGAATAATATGTACCCGCAGTGCCGCCGGTACCGAACATCATCCTGTTGCCGCCGCAGCCCGTAAGGGTGATCGCGCAGAAACAGATGACCAGCAGCAATGCCGTCATTTTTTTGAATTTTTTCACGTTATCTCTCCTTCTTTATCTGTTTTTATTTGCCAGCTTTAAGTTTTCCGGAAATCATCACTGCCTGTTCAGCAGAAAGTCCGCCAGATAATCTGACAGTATCTCACAGTCGATCCTGCCGGTATCCACGCAGATATTATAATTCTGCGCCTGTCCCATCTGGCTCTTCGCATACGCTTTGTAATAATTCCTTCTGTATGCGTCCCTCTTCTCCACATATTTCCTTGGCTCCTCCCTGAGGCCGGGATCAATCTTAAGAGCCCTCTCAGCCCTGATTTCCGGAGATGCATACAGAAAAATATCGAACGAGTCGACTTTCGCTTCACGCAGTATTACATTTCCGCACCGTCCTACAAGGATACATGGTTTTTGTGCCAGATCCAGCATTGCCTTCTTCTGCGCTTCAAAGATGGCGTCATGAGAGCTCGTATAAGGAGCTGCCGAATTAAGAATAGAATTCAGCGTACGCGATATAGCGCTGATCTCTTCTCCTTCTTCATTGATCTCATTCTCCGAATATCCGCTCTTCTGCGCCGTGATCTTTACGAAATCCTTATCATACCACGGAATATCAAGCTTTCGGGAAAGTGCCTTCGCCAATGTCCTTCCGCCGGCGCCATATTCTCTGCTGATCGTTATTACCGGAACGGAACCATTTTCTGTTCTTGTCATAATATTTACTCCTTCTCAATGTAAATATTGTCAGTAAATAATGGAACGCCATATGTCCGGAAGATTTGTGTGTACATTCACCCGGCTTCCCCCCTCCTTTAGCGTTTCCGCTTTCCTGACAGATATAATAAACCGGTGCCTGAAACATACTCATTTCTGACACTTCATCTCCATTCTACATGATTTGCCCCTTTCACACAACCAAAAAGGCAGCGCGAACGCTTGCGCGTCCGCCTGCCTTTCAATTTACCTGTTTTTAAAGTTTGTTCTTTATAATAAAGGCTTCCCATATATCATTTTTTTACAGTTTAATCATGAATCGGGAAGTTTTTGTTTATAACCTTTGCGCAGCCTGCGTTTAACAGTTCCGTCACGGCGTTATCTTTACGAACGGAACATAGATTATGTACGGATTATCAGCAGATACCGTATAATTCGTTCCCGCCGTAAGCTCATTTCCCTCTATTATATTGATCGCCGACATGACAGCCGCATCGCCCTGTGCGATCGCATCCTGCAGTACAGTCATTTTCATAGACCCCTCATCAAGCGCTGCCAGAGCGTCGCTTGTAGCGTCAATTCCTACTATCACCTTGGAGGATGGATCGATCCCGGCATCCTTCAGTGCCTGGATCGCGCCGAGCGCCATAGCGTCATTGTTTGAAACGATCACATCAAAATCCGCGCCGGAATTAATAAGTTCGGTCATGCCCTCTGCTGCCGCAGTTCTGTCATAATCTCCCATGATCGTTGCAACTTCGGTCAGGTTCAGGCCGCCGGCCTCCATCTCGGCGATCGCATTGTTCGTTCTGAGATCTGTATGTACCAGTCCTTCAGTTCCCCGCAGCAGGATATAACTCACATCCGTCTGGCCTGCCGCATTAAAATAATCGGCTATGAACTGCCCCTGATAAGCGCCGGACAGATTTTCGTCAGAAGCTACAAATACCGTCCTTTCATTGAGCTTTGAAGTATCGGCAGGTGCTTTATTCAGGAAAACAAGCGGCGTATCTCCGGCTGCTTCCATACATGCGTCCTGATCCTCGGAAGCAACTACATTTACCAGTATAGCGTCTGCATCTTCATTCACGGACTGTTCAATATACTGGATCATTCTGGAAGAATCATTCTCACAGTAGTACAGATCCATATCTACATCATTTTCATCAGCAGCTTTAACCACCGCATTTTCAAGCAGCGAAAGATATTCATCACGGACCGACATTACATAGGACATATGATACCTGGATCCCGTATCCCCTCCCGCCGGAGCGGCTTCGGATCCCGTCTGTACATTGCTGCCGGTCTGCGTGGTAGTCACGGTGCTCCTCGATGAGCCACAGCCCGCTAAAAGCGAAACGCCCATCATTCCCGCGATAAGAACCGATGCTGTTTTTTTCGCTTTATTCATGATTGTATTCTCCTTTCCCCTGTAAACCATTCCTTTTCTGTAAACCATTTCAGGTGCCTGCTAAACTTTTCTCCCTTCCGCCCCATGCAGGAGCGAACCGGAACCAAAAACACAGTTCTATAAGTTTCTCGTTTCATCATTATTGTCTTCGGATAGAGAATAAACTTCCTAATAAAACCATAGCAGAAGCAAATTTGTATTGAAATGGAACTTCTTGCGGAATAGTAGCTGCCGGATGAGATTTCTGATTCATTTGGATTTTCTTGCTATTAATCAAAACACTTGTGCAGGAATGTGACGATTTATATGCTGTTTTATTATTATTTAAGGCGGATTGTTTCAAATTTAAAAGGCAGAGAAGTCTCTTTTCTCACCGGCAGACCATTTTCAGCCTTTAAAATAATACTTTTGCACAAAAAAAGCGTCTGAGTTCTCCATTTTTTTTATAAGCAAGAAAGTCCAAGAGTTATGAATATATCTTTTTTCTCCGAAACAAATGATTTAACAGCAAAAATATCCAAATGACCATTTCAGACAATTTTCTGATTCGATTATAATAGATACAGAGAAGTACAAAATGTATAATAAAAGCAAATCGAAAGGAAGTTATCATGAAGACCGGAACAAAAGAAAGCTTATCTATAAATGTTAAAAATGAACAATTAGAGACAGATCACACACTGCAGGAGACCCGGCCGCACGGTACGGACTCATTCCCCTTTCAGTTCTATAACGATTCTTACGACTGGAAAAAGAAAAGCTGCGTTGACTGGCACTGGCATAAGGAGCTGGAGATACTTGTCCTCCGGAGCGAGGCTCTGGTATGTAAAGCCGGAGATCAGGTGCTCCATTTGAAACAGGGAGACTGCATTCTGCTGAACAGCGGCGTCATACACCGCTATGAGGCCCCTGAAGATACCGGCCCGGAAGAAGGAAAATGGCACAGCATTCTTTTTTCATCGGATATGATTGCGCCTGTCAACAGTGTCATTTATCAAAAAACTATCGCGCCTGTCATAAATTCAGGTATCTGCTGCTTTAACCTCAGCGGGTCTGACGAGTGGCACCGGTATATAAGATCTCTAACGGAGCAGATCCTTGATATCTGCCTCTCAGGACAAAAGGACGCCGAGCTTTCGATCCATATCCTCTTATGCCGGATCTGGAAGGAACTGTACATACATTTTTCAGAATTCGAAAAACCCGGATCGGTCAGCAGTATCATGACCATGCAGGCACGGCAGCGGCTCATGCTTCAATATATCTGGGAAAACTATTCCCGTCCGATTCTTTTGAAGGATATTGCCGCATCAGCAAACTTAAGCACCAGTGTGGCCCAGAGATGTTTCCGCACATGCGTGAAGGATTCGCCAATACATTATCTGCAGCGTTTTCGCCTCGAACACGCAAAAAAGCTGTTGCTGACATCACGGGACAGTATTCTGGAGATAGCTCTTTCCTCCGGTTTCGGCAGTTCCAGTGCAATGGATCATTTTTTTAAGCAGGAAACGGGGATCACGCCTCTTCAGTTCAGGAAACAGTTTCAGCAGGGCAAAGGAAACACCTGACCTTCCTTAAGCCGGAATAAAATGATCTGAAACCACAAAACAGAAAAGAAAAAGAAAAGGAACAAAGAAATGACAGAACATATTATGAACAGGAGAATCATACGTCTGTGCAAGACCGTGGCATTCATCACTGAATTTGCCACAAACATGCTGGCGCCGCTTCTTATTTCCATGAGAGCGGAATACCATATCGGCGTCAGACAAAGCGGAATTCTTTTATCCTGTCTGTTTGCGGGATGTCTCATAGGATGCATCTGTTGCAGCCATTTGCTCGTACGCTTCGACAAAATCCGGCTGCTCCGGACTTTTATTCCCCTTCTTGGAGTGTCCGGACTTTTCGTCGCCTTATCCCCTGCATTTTTCATCACCGCTGCTATGATATCCTTAGTCGGCATCTTTGATCGTATCGTGCAGATCACCGCCAACGCTCTCCCGACCGAATTATCAGACCGGGAATCTGCATCTTCCATCAACGGCGTGATGGCTTTTAATGCTTTAGGCGCATGCTGCGGACTGACTTTCTCAGGAGCGTTGGTCACCTTTGGCTTTTCATGGCGGGCTGTATATTTTCTTTACTTCATAGCCGCAATGTCTGCAGCCTTATTGAGCGCGCGGATACCTCATCAGGTTCAGAGACAGCGTCAGAAGCCCCGAAACAAAGAACTTTCTGTCATCCTTCGATGCAGCGAATTCTGGCTTCTCTTTATACTCATGGCCCTGTATTCCGGCGGTGAATCAGGGATCAGTAGCTGGGTGGTCACATACCTGGTGCAGGAACATTCTTTCACCACATTCATGAGCTCAGCCGTATCAGCCCTTATATGGATCGGCGTTTTTGCCGGAAGAGCTGCCTGCGAAAAAATATCCCGGTATATCCCGGCCGTCAGGCTTGAACTGTTCCTTATGCCCATGGCCGCCGCGTCGATCATCCCCGTGCCGTTCCTCTCCGGAAAAATGATCTGGCTTTGCGCTTTCCTGATCGGCCTTTCTCTTTCAGGCATCTGGACTCTGGCCGTCTCTCTTGTCATCGATAATTCGGATTTCGATAACGGAAATGTGCTTACCGCAAGCTTTATCTGCAGCTGCGCGGGAAGCTCCGCAAGCACATATATCATCGGCAGCATTGCAGAACAGTTATCCATGCCGGCGGCGATCATATCGGATGGAAGTATATTTCTGATCATGCTGGCGTTATTTATTTTCTGGCTGCATTTTCACAAGCAGAATAATGCAGGCACAGAAAAATCGATTCCTTTGACATCCGGACCCGGTATGCGATAATATTGACATAAAGAAACCCCGCAGGGACCTGCCGTTTACGCTTATCTCCCTTTGGGGCACGACAAAAACAGTCTGATTCCTTCGGCATTACTGATTATATGCGGTAATATCACCAGAACACTCAAGACCCGATTACTTCAGCATCATTGAACTGTGCGCGGTATATTACTCTGCGGCGCAGCAAGAGGAATTTTCATGACTCAATTTCTGAATAACGAAATAACCCGGCTCTCTCTTCCGACAAAGCCGGGTCTGCAGCAGAATGCTTCCATAAATATGATCTCTTTCTCCGACTGGCACGACGGGCACAGTCACATCATGCATTCCCACAGAGATGTGTCTGAGATCATACTCTTAATGTACGGTCACGGACGATATATGATCAATTATCATCTTCATGATCTGAATCCCGGAGATATCGTACTCTGCGGTACTGAACAGATCCATGATGAATTCCCATCTGCGGATGAGCGCTACGGTACCATTACCATCGGCATATCCGGACTTTTGCTCCCCGGCCTCGCTCCGGGGCAGTTCGTGCCGAAAAACTGCTCTCCGGTCATACATCAGTCTTCTGTCTTTGACGAACTTGCTTCCCTGGCTTTTATGATAAAAAAATACGGCACGGAAAAAGATGTTTCTCAGGAAAACGATCCCTCCCTGTCTTCATCGCTGCTTTATCATCTGAACGGGCTGTTTATCGATCTCGTAAGGAAAACGGCGGCAAATGTTCCCGCGGGCGAAATGAAGATCAACGAGATCTGCCTGAAGGCGGAGGATTATATCAACGAACATTTTGCTGAAAATATTACCCTTGAATCGATGGCTCAAAAGCTTTTTATAAGTCCCTACTATCTTTCTCATCTCCTGAAAGAAGAGACAGGATATAATTTTAAGCAATATCTGCTCCGGCGCCGTCTGGGGCAGTCCCAGACTCTGCTTTCCTTTACAAAAATGCCCATTGGCGAGATCGCGGCTGCGACCGGATTCTCAGACGCCGCGTATTACTCCCGGATCTTCGCCAAGTATATAGGTATGCCGCCTTCCAGTTTCAGGAAGCTCCGGGCCGAAAACGCCCCTTCATACATCTGATCTGTACGCCGCAGGAGGGGGTATCGCGCACGCGCGATACCCCCTCCTGTTAATATTTCCGGCCTTCATCTGTCTGGTCCGGATCATTTGGATTCTTTATGCTCTTTGTAGAATCTTTTTGCTTCATCCAGCCCTGCTTTGGCTCCGGCAATGCCCGCCTTCACTCTTCCGCTGGCGTCGATCTTTTCATCGATCTTTCTGGCAGCCTCTTTCACTTTACCTGAAGCGTCATATTTCTCGTCAAACTTTCTTGCCGCTTCTTTTACCTTGTTTGAGGCGTCATATTTCTCATCAAATTTCCTTGCGGCTTCCTTTGCTGTTCTGGCAGCTTCTTTTGCAGCCTCCTTAGCTTTGCCGGTTGCGTCGTATTTCTCATCGAACTTCTTCGCCGCTTCCTTTCCTGCCTCGATCTTTTCTGCTACTTCTTTTGCAGCCTCTTTGGCTTTGCCGGTTGCGTCGTATTTCTCGTCGAACTTCTTTGCCGCCTCTTTAGCCGATTCCTTTCCGGCTTCGAGCTTTTCAGCCACCTCTTTAGCCTTTTTTTCCATCTGCGTTTTGATCGCTTCCTTTCCGGCTGCCCGTCCTTCAGCCTCAGAATCTGTTCCCTTAGCTGCCTTCTCTTTGATCGCTGCCTGTGCTGCCGCAAGACGAGCGATCGGAACACGGAACGGTGAGCATGAAACATAATCCAGACCTATCTGATGGCAGAATTCTACGGATGCAGGATCGCCGCCATGCTCTCCGCATATTCCCACATGGAGATCAGGATTTACGGGACGTCCGAGTTTGATAGCTATTTCCATCAGCTTTCCTACGCCTGTAGTATCAAGCTTTGCAAACGGATCGTTCTCAAGTATCTTTGCGTCATAGTATGCGTTCATGAACTTTCCGGAATCGTCACGCGAGAATCCGTAAGTCATCTGTGTCAGATCGTTTGTTCCGAAGCAGAAGAATGCTGCCTCTTTGGCGATCTCATCTGCGGTCAGAGCAGCTCTCGGGATCTCGATCATTGTGCCGACCTCATATTCCAGATCGATTCCTGCGGCTGCGATCTCCTCGTCGGCTGTCTCTGTCACAAATTTCTTTACATATGTGAGCTCTTTAACGTCGCTGATAAGCGGGATCATGATTTCCGGTCTGATGTTCCACTCAGGATGTTTTTTCTGAACATTTACTGCCGCACGGATGACCGCCCTTGTCTGCATTTGTGCGATCTCAGGATAAGTAACGCCCAGACGGCATCCTCTGTGTCCCATCATCGGATTGACCTCATGCAGCGAAGCGATCATAGCTTTGATCTCAGCAACCGTTTTATGCTTTGCGGCTGCAAGTTTTTCTATTTCGACTTCTTCAGTCGGAACAAATTCATGAAGCGGCGGATCCAGGAACCTGATCGTTACGGGATTACCCTCGAGAGCCTCATACAATTCTTCGAAGTCTCCCTGCTGATAAGGCAGGATCTTTGCGAGCGCCTCTTCTCTCTCTTCCGCGGTGTCGGAACAGATCATCTCACGGAAAGCAGCGATCCTGTCCTCCTCGAAGAACATGTGCTCTGTACGGCAAAGTCCGATACCTTCGGCTCCCAGCTCGCGTGCCTTTCTCGCGTCTGCAGGTGTATCCGCGTTTGTACGTACTTTCAGTTTTCTGTATTTATCAGCCCATTCCATGATACGGCCGAACTCTCCGGCAATGCTTGCATCCTTTGTCGGAATGATTCCTCCGTAAATATTTCCAGTGCTTCCGTCAATGGAGATCTCGTCGCCTTCTTTAAATGTGACGCCGCCAAGAGTGAACTGTTTGTTCGCCTCGTCCATGACAATATCTCCGCATCCGGATACACAGCATGCGCCCATTCCTCGTGCCACAACTGCAGCATGAGATGTCATTCCGCCGCGGACTGTCAGAATACCCTCTGCGGATTTCATTCCTGTAATATCTTCAGGCGATGTCTCAAGACGTACAAGGACCACCTTTTCGCCCCTTGCTGCCCATTCCATCGCGTCATCGGCAGTGAAAACGACCTTACCGCATGCGGCGCCCGGTGAAGCGCCAAGGCCTTTGCCAAGCGGCACTGCTTTTTTCAGCGCTTCCATGTCAAACTGCGGATGAAGCAGCGTATCCAGATTACGCGGATCGATCATAGATACCGCTTCCTCTTCTGTCCTGTGTCCTTCATCGACCAGATCGCAGGCGATCTTAAGAGCTGCGGGAGCTGTCCTTTTTCCGCTGCGGCACTGAAGCATGTAAAGCTTTTTGTTTTCAACCGTAAACTCCATATCCTGCATATCATGGTAATGATTCTCCAGGGTGCTGCATACATTGATAAATTCTGCGTATGCTTCCGGGAATTCCTTCTCCATCTGAGAGATCGGCATCGGCGTACGAACGCCTGCTACAACGTCCTCTCCCTGTGCGTTGATAAGGAACTCTCCCATCATTTTCTTTTCTCCGGTAGCCGGGTCACGTGTAAACGCAACGCCCGTACCGGATTCATTATTCAGGTTTCCGAATACCATCGGCATTACGCTGACAGCTGTTCCCCATGAATACGGGATATCATTGTCACGGCGATATACATTCGCGCGCGGATTATCCCATGAACGGAATACTGCCTCAATGGCAGCCTTCAGCTGTACGACGGGATCGGAAGGGAATTCTTCTCCAAGCTGGTTTTTGTACTCCTGCTTAAACTGGACTGCCAGCTGTTTCAGGTCTTCAGATGTCAGATCTACATCAAACTCGACTCCCTTTTCCTCTTTCATTTTATCAATGAGCTCTTCGAAATATTTCTTTCCCACGCCCATGACTACATCTGAGAACATCTGAATGAAACGTCTGTATGAGTCATACACAAAACGCTCAAATTTCGGATCGGGATTTCCTGCGATCATGGCCTTTACTACGTCATCATTCAGACCAAGGTTCAATATCGTATCCATCATTCCCGGCATAGACGCGCGCGCTCCTGAACGAACAGATACGAGCAGAGGATTCTCAAGATCTCCGAATTTCTTTCCGTTGATCTCTTCCATCTTTGCAACGCCTTCCATTGCCTGGTCCATGATCTCCTGACTGATTTTACGACCGTCTTTGTAATACTGGTTGCACGCTTCTGTTGTGATGGTAAATCCCTGAGGAACAGGAAGACCGATATTGGTCATCTCCGCAAGATTTGCTCCTTTTCCTCCGAGAAGCTCTCTCATGTTTGCATTACCTTCCGTGAACAAGTAAACCCATTTTCTCGCCATATTCGCTTTTCCTCCTACGAATTTTCATTCTTTCCTTCTTTTCTTTATACAATTCATTTCTTTAGCGAAAATATTTTATCAGAAATCACAATATTCGTCCACCATCAAACCTTGATTTTTGTGTGTTTTCATATGTTTTTTGTGCTATAACTCCGATTTATGGGCACTTTCTACATTTCACGCCTCATTGTTTTGTATGATTTTATGACCTTCTCATTTTGTGTACAAACCCGCCTGCCTGTCTTTTCTTTTTTACATAATTCCTATCGTCAGAATCATCTTCGCCGTCTCTACCATGGATCGCCCGCTGTCCATGCTGCACTTCTGAATATAACGGTGAGCTTCCTCCTCCGACATATGATTTCTCTCCATAAGAACCTGTTTTGCGTTCCTGATATAATTATTATCTCTTTCGGAACGTACCTTTTTTCGCTTTCTCCCCCTCTTTATCTTCCCGTCCGTGTTCTCTGACATCATCGATACAGTCTCAATGAATTCATGAACCCTGACCGGCATAGAGACCGCTATCACATTCTCTTCTCTGGACTCCATGATCTTTGCGTGAGAATCCAGAAGGAGCATTTCAAAATACGACGGCATATACTGCAGCATTTCCGTATAATACATATCAGCCAGCTGCAGAGGGTTGATCACGATCCCGCCGCCAAGCTCCTGCATATATTGAAGCGCTTCATTTCCATTCGTAACACTTATGATCTCCTGAAAACCGTATCGTTTAAGCAGTTCTTTTATCTTTGACGCAGTTTTCCCCTTTGACGCAGGAAATGCTATTATGATATTACTCACGATCCATACCTCCTACTTTCAAAGAAAAACTGATCATTCCGATGCGGAAATGTTCAGCGTGCCAGCCTGCTCCTTTGATATGTTTTTTATATTCTTCTGAGATATTCCTGCAGTTCCCAGTCTGTCACCTCCCTGGAATATCTCTCCCATTCAGCTTCCTTTCCCCTGATATAGGCGTCCGCGTAGCTTTCCCCGCAGATAGACCGGAGGAACCGGTCTTCCTTAAATGCATTGACCGACTCCATCAGGGTTGCGGGCAGCATGCCAAGCTTCTCGTTTTCCCCGGGAGGGGTCATTTCTTTTCCGATCGCCTCCAGACAGACAGCAACAGCCTGAGCCAGCATAAGATAGGGGTTCGATGCGCCATCGGGCATCTTCCATTCCATATATACATTATCCTGATCTCCTACCTCAAGCAGCACCGGCGCATAGTAATCCGTCGTCGACCAGAACAGCTCTGAGGGAGCAAAAAATTTCGCCTTCAGACGTTTGTAGGAGTTGACGATCGGGTTTGCAAAAGCCGCCATAGCCTTCTGATGCTCCAGCATGCCGGCTGCGCAGGAAAGAGCTTCTTTGCTGAATCTTTCACCATTGATCCCGTTCATGATGTTTTTTCCGTCTTTATAGATGGATATAGTCACACGCATGGCGGAACCCGGAAGATCTGTCCTTGGTTTTGGCATAAAGGTAGCGTGCATCCCGTGGCGCACCGCTATGGTACGGATCGTAGTGCGGAAAGTCAGGATCTGATCCGCCATACGGACCCCTTGCGCGGATTTAAAGTCCACGGCGTGCTGTCCGGGCGTCATCTCATGATGAGAAGATTCTACTTCGAATCCCATCTCCTCCAGCGTGAGTATCAAATCGCGTCTGGCGTTTTCCCCTTTGTCAAGAGGCGCAACATCCAGGTATTGCGCAGACTCGCCCGTATGGGTCGTCGCATGGCCGTTCTCATCGTTCAGAAAAAGAAAGAACTCACAGTTCGGATGGATATCAAAACTGTAACCTCTCTTCTCCGCATCCATCATGACCTTTCTCAGGATATAACGCGGACTTTCTTCTATCATATTCCCCTGCATATCCATGAGATCGCAGAGCAGACGGGCGACCTTCCCGTGCTGAGGCCTCCATGGCAGAATCGCAAATGTACTCAGATCAGGCTTAAGATAGACTGAATCGTAGCCCAGATCATGCATTCCTTCTATATGAAAAGCATCTACTTTGACCTTTCCTTCGAGCGCTTTATGAATCTGTCCTGATGTGATCGCTATATTTTTTAATTCCCCAAACAGATCAACGAACTGCAGACGCACAAATTTCACGTCCTCTTCTTCGATCATTTCAAAAATATCGTTTTTATTAATCATGGTCATAGATCACTCCTCCTGTTTTCCGATTCATTCTGTTTTTCGATTCATTTTAACTTCGGGCTCATTCTATTTTCCGGCTCATACGATGTATCTGCCTTTGCCGCCTCAGGCTCCGGTTCACCGGGGATGCGCGGCTGCGGCACAGGATAAAAATTCATATGTGTTCATTTTATCATACGGTATCTGCCTTTGATAATTTAAATTATTAAATCGCAATGAGATTTTTTACGTTTTTGTTACATTTTTATGCATTTATTCAATCATTTGTCATATATTTGACTTTCCAAATAATATTGTATATAATGCAATCTGCTTTTAATATGAAAGAATCTAAGAACCATTTATACATAGCTTTTATGTATAAATGATTTTTTGCTAATAAGGACATTAAATATGAAGAAACAATCAAAATTCCGCTCTCTTCTGCACATTCTGTTAATGCTTGCCATTCTGGCAGTCATTGTTATGCTGATCTGGCACGCATTTGGAGACACTCTGCAGGGATTGTTCAAGCTCCTGGTGGATGGACGCGCTGACGAGATCCAGTCTTACCTGGAGAACGAAGGAAAATGGAAGGGTATCGTATGTACCGTTCTCCTTTCCATCCTTCAGGTCGTAAGCATTTTTTTCCCCGGCATCGCTATCCAGATCGCTTCCGGCGCCCTGTATGGGTGGATCGAAGCTTTTCTGGCATGCTACTTCGGATTTGTACTTGGAAATATTGTCGTATTCACCTTTGTGAGACGTCTGGGCGACAGGATCTCAGATATAATTGACATAGACTCGAACGATAAAACAAATTTCCTGAAGGAAAAGATGAAGCTGTTCCGCCCCACCCTCGTTGTGGCAGTGGCAAACCTGCTTCCGGTCATTCCAAACGGCATTATCCCTTATATTGCCGCCGGAACTCCGATCCGCTATTCACGTTTTATCATATCACTCATGTCGACATGCTGGATCCAGATATTCTTCAACTGCCTGGCAGGAAGTTTTCTGATCAACGGCCAGTTCCTGTTTATGGTGTTTGCGATCGGAATTCAGATAATGATTCTTGCCTTTGTAGCTGTCAAAGGAAACAGCATTCTCAACTGGATCAACCGGCACATCTGATCCGGGCTGCATCTCTTCAGCGCAGCTTTGCCGCCTTTATTTTTATGGCGCGTGTATCCTCCTTCGTTTTTTTCAACCGGATCCCTGCCCATCCCCTCCCCGGTTTCAGTTAATTCTGATGCCGGACGCGGGGATTTTTAGTTTATAACTAAACTTCCCACATGTCATTTCTGAATAGTTGGGATTATGATCCCAACAGCCCCTTCAGCATGAAGTGGGAAGTTTTGGTTAATTATTGAATATAGTCCCTTTAATATGTTTCTTTTTTCACAACGCTAATGTTTTGAATATTTTTTCAGAAAACTATTGACTTTTTTACCTTTTTTTAGTATTATTGTCTCAACAGAAGAGAAGAGATCTTCTCATTACATAGATTCATCCCGAATGATGATCCTAAGCAAAGAAAGAAATGATGAATTTGGAACGCAGGACGTGTCCATAAAGCCTTTGGATAAACGGTAAGATTATTCGAGTGATGAGGTAACTGTAAATTCTGTAAAACAATTTCATAGGAGGTCAGAAATGAAGATTCAGATCATTCATTAAGAGGGCTATTCGCAGAGATAAAAAACTCTTCGGGTAGCCCTTAAAATTGTTTTGAGTTGTTTTTTTCATTTCTGAAATTATTTCTTATACTACAATATTTCAAGTCTCGCCCGGGAGCGTCCCTGATATGTTATTTTCATGATCAGACTGTTTCAGAAATGCTATGCGGGAAGTTTTGGCTATATATAAGTTTCACAATTGCCTGTACACAAAAACTGGCAATTGCGAAACCCCTTGCAGTCGGGAAATTGTGTGACGATTCAAACGACTTCCGCGCAAAGAACTTCTATGTATTCACTGCATCTGCTGCTAATATTCGCGAAATCATAAACTCGCCGCGCTCAGACAATATGATTTCTGCTCATACAGCAGATTCCGTTCATGCAGAAGTTCTAATGCTTGTGCAGATTGTTTGAATCATTCACAC
>OCVV012870985.1_pt1 | contig 15739 bp, 18 predicted proteins | sample 1539721 | NCBI WGS metagenome assembly OCVV01 (sample SAMN02144230, study PRJEB22623) | gut metagenome | biome: sheep rumen | host: Ovis aries | place: New Zealand
TGCGGGAGAGTAGGTCGCCGCCTTCTTGAGGAGGACGCTTTCAGGAGAAATCCTGGGAGTGTCCTCCTTTTTTTGTCTGCATGCATGGGGCTTAACTTTTTTCTTTGCCTGCAGCATCTTTGCTGTCACGGCATGGTGGTTTTGGGGATTTTTTGGGGGTGTATCTGTGGGGGATTTTGTTGCGGCGGTGCCGCAACAGACATGACGGGGAGACTGTGGTGGATGTAAGGCTGTTGGGGTTATGGCTTTTGGACGAAGGTGTGTACATCGCTGCAGCCAGCACTGCCGACAGAGAGGCCAAGAAAGTGTTTGAGGCTGTAGTCGTTGTTGGCGTGATAGATGATGGCGATGCTATCTATTTGATAGTCGATATTGTGGAGAAAACGTTTGTAGCGGTAGGCACGAATGGCTTTTGTTATGTGATTCATCTTCTTGTAGTTGATGGCTTCTTGTGGCGCTCCATACTTATCAGATGTGCGTGTTTTTACTTCGATGAAATGAAGTTTGTTGTCTTTCATGGCAATGATGTCGAGTTCGCAACCTCGGTGCAGATTCCAGTTTTTGTCGAGGATTTGATAGCCGTTGCGCGTGAGGAAGAGGGCTGCAAGTTCTTCCCCTGTTTGTCCCACCTCTTTGGACTTTTGGTTCTTTTGTATTCTCTCTGATTTCCGTTCTTCTATTTGCTGTTCTACTTGTATCTGTGTGAAGTAATGGCCGTTAGGGTTTATATGGATGATTTGATAAGTGTCTTTCAGGTATCGGCCAATCAACGTGAAGCGTTTGCTCTTAGGTGTTTCTTCTTGATTGTCAATGATGCAGATTTGATACCCTTTTTTTATGCCATTGCTGATGCGTTCTATCCCTTGTTGAAAACGCTCGCTCTGAATCACTTTCTGATAAACAGGTTCTCCCCTTTTATTCCTCATTTCGCTGGGGATGAATCCGAAGTGGTCGAAGAACGGTAAATAGGTGATATTGTGTTGTTTCAAGGTCTCTTTTAGGCTATTAACAGAGGTGCTTTCTGGCATTTCAGAAGCAAGAGAGAAGCAGCAGTCCACCACGCAGTTGATGCCGAATGGTGTCAACTGAGCAATGAGTTCTTCTGCTTTTATATGTATGTTGCCGTATGTGTAGAGTGTAGGAATCTGTTCCATGTGGAATTTGTTTATGCGACATGTCTTTGCGGGAGTGAAAGGGCTATTTTGTAAGAGTCGTTACATCGTTGAGTGTGAAAGAGCCAGAGAAGACGATGACTGTGGTCTCTGCCGTATTCTCGGTCAGCATGACGATGACTGACTGCTGTTTTCCTTCGCGATGGTAGATGCGTGTTTTCTCTTCATTTTCATCTACTTGCATCAGCAGTTCATATTTTCCGTTTTTCACAATGTTTTGAGTGTCTGTTTTCAGTCGTGTGGCAGCACTCTTTTCTTCGGCTGTGATGATTTGGATGCCCGTCAGTTTGTTCATGATGTTGTTGAGGTTCACTCCCTGCACGGAAGGGGCGGCTTTCTTGCCCACCGCCTGAAGCATGAACTTAGAGATGTAAACATAGGTCACGTTTTTGGTGTCGGAGTATCGTTCAAACTCTTTCACTTGGGCATGGGCGGTGATGCTGACTATGGCGAGCATCATGCAGAGGAAGGATTTTATCAATGTTTGTTTCATGTTATTCAAGTGCTTTCAGTTGTTTATTTAGGGTTTGTTCAGTCTTTCGGCTGAGCGTTTGTGCTTTCTCCAGTTGGGTCATGCCTTTGTTCAGGTTGACGGCGAGGAGGGTGAGGGCGCGTTCGGCTTCTTGTTGGGCAAGAAGCGGGTCGTGGTATGTGTCTCGCTCGGCAAGGGGGGGAGCGGTGACAGCATCGCCGTCCACTCTTGTGAATGTGTAGTAGCCCAGACCCATGAGGAGGGCGATGGATGCAGCGATGGCAGTCCAAGAGAAGACCCTCTCTGTCCTGCGGACATCTCCCCCGTAATGGGGAGAGCCATTCGGCTTGCTTCTCAATGACAAAGACCCTGAACGGTCTCCCTCTCCATGACGGGGAAGGGTTGTGGAGAGGGTTTCCTTCTCCCACTCATCAATCTTCCTGGAGAGCCTTTCTTCCAGTCCCTCGGGGATGGGAATTTGCTCCAGTTCGTTCAGGTCGATGTTGTTGATGTTCAGTTCGTCCATGTCTTTGTGAGTTTCTTGAATTGTTGTTTCAGTTTCTGTTTCGCTCGCATGATGATGATGCGGATGTTGCCTTGCGAGAGTCCCGTGTCTCGTTCTATTTCTTCGTAGGAGCGGTCTTCGACGATGTGCATCCGAAGCACCTTTCCTTCCTTTTCTGGCAATCCGTCCATCAGTTGGTGCATCTTTTCCGCTTCATCGTGGGTTTCAAAGGGTGGTGAGATAGTGCGTTCGTCGGGCGGTTCGTCGTGGTTGTCAATGTCCTCCGAAGAGTCGATGCGCTTCAGCCGTCGTTGGTCGCGGAAGAGGTTCTTCATCAGTGTCACGAGATAAGCCTCCGTGATGGTTTCATCTTTCAGGGCATCACGCTTCTGCCAAAGTTTCAGGTATGTGTCCTGCAGCAGGTCTTCGGCATCCTGCGCATTGCCTGTCAGATGGTATCCCACCCGATAGAGCCGCCTGTGGAAAGGCATGAACCGTTGCTTAAACTCTCGTGCGTCCATCCGCTCACTCCGTGTCCTTCTCCTTTTCGCTGTATTCGATGACCACCTTTCGGTCGGTGTCGGGGTACTTCTCCTTGACAGCCTTTTTGCCCACTACCCAACTTTCCTCGTCCCATCTGATACCATTGGAAATCATATAGTTTCGTGCTTCCTCCGCGAAATGAAACTCGGGGTGTTCCTGCCCATGAATGACGAACAGCACATTCCCTTTCTTCACCTCTTCCTTCACCTCTTCCATGTCAACAATGTTGCCCTCATTCTCGTCGTCTTCGCAAAAACTGACTGCATCGCCATTAAACACCGCTTGCAGCATCTTGTCTTTGGGCACCTTGCAGTCAATATGCCCCAACACCACTTTGCCCCAGATGTCCCATCGCAAGAAGAGGTCGCTGACCGTGTTTCCCTTCACCTTTCCATACACGACGAGTTGATATTTGGGGGCAAAGGTCTGGTTCCATAGTTGTCCTACGATGGAAGTGGAATCATTCGGCTCCTTGTTGTCGTTTTGAACAAAGAGCGTCTCGTAGCCTTTCAATGCCCGAATGTCAGCAGCCAGTTCCTGTAGTTGCCTGTCTTCAAGCGTCAGTTGAATCTGCTCACTCTTCTTGAAGGTTTTCAGTACATCCTCATAGTCCTCCTTGCTCATGCCGAAAGTTTCCTTTGCCATATTCTCCTCCATCTCCTTTCTTGTCGCTTCCGTAGTTTCTTCATACTGAGCACCTTCAGCCGTCTTCCATTTGGCAAATAGTTGAGTGGCTGTCTGCCCAAACACACCGCTCGTCACCAGAGCCAATGTGAGAGATAAAATTGTCCGTTTCATCATCATTTCGTGTTTAGTCTTTTTCTGCCTGTTGTTCAATCAGTTTTGCAATGTCCAGTGTGCCATCAATCACGACCAGCACGGTCTCTTGGTCTTCAGTATCTTCCACGAAGACCACGTTTTGAGTCTTCTCACCAGCATGAGACTGGTAGATTTTCACTAGAGCATCACTTTCGTTCACGTCAATCAGCGATTGGTATTTCTCGTTCTTCAAGAGTGCCAACACACCTGTTTTCAATTTTTTGGCAGCCTTACCTTGCTTACAAGTGAAGACCTTCACATCGTCCACTTGACTCAGAATGTCGCCACACTTATCGCCTATGATAATGTGGCCGCCGTGTTTGATGGGTTCACCATTCTGAGCAGCAAGTTTTACCATGTTCTCGTCTAAATGAACATACTCCACGCCTTTGATGTTGGCAAACTTCTCAAAGTCTTTCGTTTGTGCGCCTGCACTGAGCGTAAGACATACCGCTGTGGCAAACACAGTCATCTTTTTTAATAATGTACACATGATGCTTAATTACTTTTTTTTAGGTTTCAGTTTTCAGTAGTTTGGAAGCCTCATCGATGAGTCCTTCTACCTGTACAAACGAGAGTTTTGAGCGGCTTGTTACAAGAAAACGAGATTTTTTTCAGGCAGATGAGGAAAAGATTATAGCATCTGTTCAAACATCCTCCGATACGCCTCCACCTTCTTCTCGAAGGCCAGGGGATAGGCGCGCGAGGAGGACGGAAGGCGATAGAGAACCAACGGCTTTCCGTCCGCATTGTGAGTGTTGGGAATCAGCACGGAAGTGTTCACCTTGGGCACTTCGGGTATGTTCATGTAGGCACAAATCGTGTCGGTGGCTTTCTCGCCCGTAGTGACAATGGCTTGGCAATGAGGCAGTTTCTTTAGCAAGGCACAGATGTCGGTCGGCTCCACCACCTCCAAGAATTTGTCCGAAGCATTGTCCTTCAGCCGTCGGATGGCGGTGGATGTGTCGAAGAAAGCGATGCCCCGTTGTTGGCAATGGGCAATGATGGCATCGAGGCGGAAACGCTTGGCCTCCCCATCCACAAAGTGGTTCTTGTCGCCAAAGAAGATTTCTCCCTCAATGCGCCAGTGGTCGTTGATGAAGTTGGGATAATAGAAGTCCATGCACCACCGTTTCCTCTGAGGCGGAAAACTGCCCAGAAAGAGGACACGGGCATTCTCGGGCAGGAATGGGATGAGCGGATGGTATTCCACTTCAGCCGTGCTGCGTTCGATGTTCTTTTCGTTCAAATAAGTCATGCTTGCAAAACTTTCTGTTCGCAAAGGTAGCGTTTTTCCGTCGAAAAGCCTTACCTTTGCCACATGAAAGTCATTCAAACTCTGAAAAAATGGGCGAGTATGAGTCTCGTCCTGCGCATCCTCATCGGTCTCACGATAGGTGTTCTCTTGGGTCTTTTCTGTCCACAACTGACAGCCGTGAGCCTTCTCGGCAAGGTGTTTGTCAGTGCCTTGAAAGCCATCGCCCCCGTGCTGGTGGCCGTGTTGGTCACAGCCTCCATAGCCAAGGCAAAAGGCGGCTTGGGGCCGCGATTCCGCACAGTCATCACGCTCTATCTCCTCTCCACCTTCATGGCGGCCGTGGTGGCCGTGGTGGGCAGTTTCCTGTTTCCTGTCAAGATGGTGCTTCGTGAGGCTGTGGCAGAGAGTGCACCCGGCGGACTGGACGATGTGTTTTCCCAACTGCTCGCCAACATGGTCAGCAATCCGCTCTATTCGGTCACTTCGGCCAACTACATCGGCATCCTCTTCTGGGCCATCATCGTAGGTGTAGCCTTACGTTGGAAGGCCAGCCGACAGACCATCCAAGTGGTCGGCGACCTCTCCGAGGTCATCTCTCTGGTCGTCAAGTGGATTATCCAGTTTGCCCCCTTCGGCATCATGGGGCTTGTGTTCTCTTCCGTGTCGGAGAGTGGGTTGGAAATCTTCACCGACTATGGCAAACTGCTCCTCCTGCTTGTGGGGTGCATGCTCTTCACCTCGCTCATTCTCAATCCCGTCATCGTGGTCATCTATCTGCGCCGCAACCCCTATCCGTTGGTCTTCCAATGTCTCCGGGAGAGCGGCTTGCAAGCCTTCTTCACACGTTCGTCGGCTGCCAACATCCCCGTCAACATGGACCTGTGCAAGCGCTTGGGACTGGACCCTAACTTCTATTCGGTCAGCATTCCCCTTGGTTCCACCATCAACATGAACGGAGCCGCCGTCACCATCACCGTGCTCTCCCTCGCCGTGGCTCACACCATCGGCATCGAAGTCACTTTCCTCTCCGCACTCTTCCTCAGTCTCATCGCCACGCTCGGTGCCTGCGGAGCCTCAGGCGTGGCCGGCGGGTCGTTGCTGCTGGTCCCCATGGCCTGTTCCTTCTTCGGCATCTCTTCCGACGTGGCTATGCAGGCCGTGGCCGTCGGCTTCATCATCGGTGTGGTGCAAGACTCGGTGGAGACCGCCCTCAACTCCAGCAGCGATGCCCTCTTCACGGCCACGGCCGAATATCACGACCAAATGAAAAAGAAGTGAAGGTTTTGCCTTCACTTCTTTTTCATCTTTATGGCTATTGCCATGTCAGTCCTTCTTTTACTTTCTTTTCTAATTCCTTCACCTTCTTTTCCAATTCTTCTCTTGTCAGTTCTTTCTCTTCGCCATTTTGAGGCTTTTCTTTTGTTTCCATAGTTTTAATTTTTTAAAGGTTTAATAAAAATGTTGATTATAATACAGCCCTGGCATTCATGCCGTAGGCGTTTCTTGACCATTGGTCCATATTGATAGAATTATCAATTTTTAGGCTTTTTGATGCGGTGTATCCATAAGTAGCCCACCCTGTAGTCCATTTTGTTTCATCTGTATAATCAGGATCAAGTTCTTTTGATAAGTATTGTCCATAGGAGGCATTGGAGGCTCTTCCACTTACAAATTTGTATTTTCCACTTGAACTGTCCCATTGGCCTGAATCCATTATTAAATCTCCCCATGGTAGCAAGATGTAGTTTCCATTAGGACCGACAACTTTGCTAACCTTTATGGAATTGATGGTGGTTGTCTCTTCTACCGTGCAATATGTCATAAATTCCCTTTGTTCGGTGATTGTGGGTAGTCTCCAACTCCCTCCCCACTCAACGGCCGCAACGTCATCTTCTTCGTCAAGAATGGTCTTCTCATCGTTTGGTGAGTATTTTGTGATAGAAGTCCGGTGCCAGTCAAAGTCTAATCCAGAATATGTGTAGAATTTATAGTTACGGCCAAGATCATGATAAGTCCAAAGAGGTTCATCCAATGGTACAATATCCCCCCATAAGTAATAGTGTCCTATTTCTTCGGGTGCGTTTGCTCCTATATTCATGGTTGCCCATAAAGTTCCACTTGGAAGACCTAAATCCACATAGTCATGTCCATTGGCATCGGGTACGTTGGTTATAGTGTAGTTGTATGCAGAGCCTGCCACCATGTTCTTTCCCGCAATTGTGTAGTAGTAGGAGTTGCCAGCCGAGTTCGACAGTGTAAGACTTAACGTTTGATTGCTTAGGTCAGCAGGAGCGAGCATCGCATATACGGTAAGGCTCTCTCCATTCTCAATGGTGATATTCTTTAGATTGATATTAATGACAGATGCTGCTTTTGTTGTGGTTATAGAAGGAGTTGTTGCTTGTAAGTCAACAGTTCCGTCTGCTGTCAGTAACGCATCACTGGTCGAGATACGAAGTTTTGTGAAAGTGCCTGAAACCTTAATAGGGATTTGGAATCTCACAAAGCAACCGAGGTGCTTCATGTTCAAGTTCACATAGCCTTCGTTGTTTGGTTGTACAGCACTTGCGGCCAGATAATCGTATGCGGCTAGATGTTCTGTTGAATTGTTGGCAATTTGTGTCTGCCCTGTATATGTGACAGGGAGTTCGTTCTCAGAGACGTTGTAGTTCTTTCGATTGAAAGGATAGTAGGCGGCATACTGAAAAGATGGTCGCAGTGCCCATGCTCCACCGTCAAATGTGGCTGTCTTGCTGCCTTCTCCTTCTGAGATGGGAAACGCAACTTGGTCTCCACCGATAGGGTAGATGCCGATGGTGTCGCCTTCTGTCCATGATGAGATAAAACCTTTTTCTTCATCTACAATATAGGAAGAACGTGTTGAACCGTATTCAGCATCTTCTATTGTCACATTGATGCTTTTCAATGTTTTAGAAGAGGTAGAGTCGGAGTTCTCATCGTTGCTGCATGCACATAGCAGTACACTGGCAACAACTGTGCAAATGATTGTCTTTGTCATAATGTTTACCAAATTGAATTGTTTAACTGATTTTCATCTTCTTGATTGTCAAATATTATTTGACGACGTTTTTCTGAACCTCCCCATCCGGCATCGGGAATGGTTGCTTGAGTGCTTTCCTGAACCAAAATCGTTCCAATTTTGATTGTATGTTCTTTTAGTTGGGGAGATAAATACTTTTTCTTTTTTTTCATTAGGCTACGAGTACAAAAAAGGCGTGCAACCATCCGAACGCTTGTATCATTCTTAGGTCGCCGCCAAGCACCCTTTCCCACTACAAGCACGGATAGTCCACGCCCATAGGGACGTGAACTCCCATCTGCTTGTTTTCGTGGGTGAACATTGGCGGCGTTCAAGAATGAGAAAACAAAGCTGTGAAAGCTCTATCGTATGTATTTTATTCTTTCTTCGAATGGAAACGCAATCCTTTTGTTATCAGTTTTGTTAATAATCTCTGTAGGGCATGTTTGCATGGCAAAGCATGCTCTGAAAAGGAGTGATACGTTTCTTTTCTTTCTGTTTCTTGTGAAAATAATTTAAAGGGTTAATACTTCTTTTAATTGGGTTTCTGTTGCAAATTTACGATGATTTATTGGTTCTGTCAAGAAAAAGATGGAAATGTTTTGTCTTTTTCAAAAATAGAGAGTCTTTGGACTGTGAGAAATGTGGGTGTTTTACAATTTTTGTGTATTTCGTTTTTTGTTTACTTTTTTTATATTTACCTTTGTGGCATGAAAATTGTTTTGGCTTTTGATTCCTATAAAGGTTGCCTCTCGGCGTCAGACGTGTGTGCTGCTGCACGCGAGGGAGTGCTGTCGGTGTGTCCCGATGCAGAGGTGGTCTCTGTGCCGCTGAGCGATGGGGGCGAGGGGCTGGTGGAGTGCTTTCTGCGCCTGGGGAAGGGGAAAAAGGTGAGTGTGCCTGTGCATGGGCCTTTGATGGAGGAGGTGGAGGCGACGTATGCCCTCAGTCATGATGGCGAGACCGCCTACATGGAGATGGCGAGTGCGTGTGGCTTGACCTTGGTGGCGGAGGAGAAGCGGAACGTGATGGATGCGACCACGTATGGCTTGGGCGAGATGATGGCGGATGCTTGGAGCCGGGGAGTGCGGCACATCGTGCTGGGCATTGGCGGTTCTGCCACCTGCGATGCGGGCATGGGTATGCTGGAGGCATTGCGTAGCCGCTACTGCCTCTTTGACGATAGCCCGAAAGAGGTGCTTCCACAGCCTCTTAACCGACGTCCCCGACGTCGGTCAACCGATGTCCCCGATGTCGGTCAACCGATGTCCCCGACGTCGGTTTTGACCGTTGCGTGTGATGTCGATAACCCTCTCTACGGAGAGTCGGGGGCGGCTTGCGTGTTTGCCCCTCAGAAGGGAGCGACACCCGAGCAGGTGGAGATGTTGGACAGGCGGTTGCGGGCTTTTGCCTTGGCAACGGAAGAGTTGGGATTGGCGAGGCCGGAAGATGCTTTCCGTCCGGGGGCTGGTGCTGCTGGCGGATTGGGCTATGCGCTGCTGACGTATCTGGGGGCGGAGTTGCGGTCGGGCATCGAGATTGTGCTTGACGAGTGTGGGTTCGACTCGTTGCTGCTGGGGGCAGATGTGGTGCTGACGGGTGAGGGCTGTTCTGATGGGCAGACGGTGCATGGAAAGGTGGCGGCAGGGGTGCTGAACCGGGCGAAGAAGAGGGGGGTGAAGACGGTGCTGATGTCGGGACAAGTGAAGGAAAAGGAGGCACTGATGGCAGGTGGTTTCGAGCGGTTGATGTGTGTGAACGAGGGCGATGAAAGGCCGCTGGAGGTGCTGATGCGGCCAGAGGTGGCGAGGGAGAATATAAGAAGAGCATGTCAGCGGCTGATGGAGGAATGGGAATGAAGGAGAATCCTTGGAAAAAGTTTTTCTATTTTCAGAAGAGCGACCGCAGGGCTATTGTGGCGTTGGGCTGCATTGCGGTGTTTGCTGTGGGTGTGCTGATGCTGAGAAAAAGACCCTCTCCCCAACCCTCCCCCATAATGGGGAGGGAGACCATGCGGGGTGTTGGAAACGAGCCGGATGGTCTCCCTATTATGGGGGAGATGTCCGCAGGACAGAGGGGGTCTTTCGACCCCAATTCCGTGGATTCGCTCACGCTTGTGGGCTTCGGCATCAAACCGTGGAAGGTGAAGAATTTTCTCCACTATCGTGCCGCAGGGAAGGTGTTCCGCTCGGCAAAGGATATAGGAAACACGTATGGATGGACAGAAGAGGATGTGGAGCGGCTGGCTCCGTATGTGAGGGTAGGGGCTGCTTATCGGAAGAAGAAAGAGGCATCTCGTGATGAGGACAGAAAAGTGTATAGGGAAGAAACATCCAAACCTATGGAAACGAGAAAGTTTCAGACCATGACAAAGGTGGATGTGAACGAAGCGGACACGGCTCTGTTGCGGCGCATTCCGGGTGTGGGCGAAAAAATCAGTGAGGCAATCGTGCGCTATCGGGAGCGGTTGGGCGGTTTCCATTCGGTGGAACAACTGAGGGAAATCAAGATTGTCTCGCCCGAACTCTTGGAGTGGTTCACCGTCTCCTCTCCTTCTGCTGTTCAGAAGGTGAACCTCAATCAGGCTTCTTTCCAAGCCTTGAATAGCCACCCTTACATCTCCTACGAACAAACGAAATCGCTGCTGCAATACCGCCGTTTGTACGGAGACGTGAAGGACGAAGCCACGCTGCTTTCCACTGGCATTTTCACGCAGGAAGAACTGGAAAAGTTAAGGCCTTACATCGCTTATGAATAAAGAAGAATACGAGAAGCATAAGCCTTTCGCTGGCGAAAAAAAACCTTCGATGTTGCGCCGAAGGGTAGGTCACGACTATGAGTCTCGCCGCATGTACCTCATCACGATGACGGTGGAGGGGCGGAGGCCGCTGTTGGGGCGGTTGGCTGGGAGGAGCGATGCCCCCGAAGGGTCAGCGGATTGGCCGCATGTGGAGTTGTCGGAGTTGGGAAAGGCTGTGGAGTATGAGTGGATGAATGTGACAAAGTATCACCCGGAGGTGTCGGTAGTGGCTCTCCAAATCATGCCTGACCATCTGCATGGCATTCTCTTTGTGCATGAGCGTATGCCACAGCATTTAGGACATATCATCAAGGGTTTTAAGGCAAGCACCAACAAGCACTATCGCCGCCTTGTTCTTGGTGTTGAGTCTGCTGCGACGCCGTCGCAGCAAAGAAGACAAGGGGAAAAGCGGGACCGAAGCCTTGACAACCGCCAACAGGGCATGCTGTGGAGCCTTGGCTACAACGACCACATCCTTTCTGGCAAAGACGAACTCCAGCGGTGGCTCAACTATCTCCGCACCAACCCTCTTCGCCTTGCCATCAAACGTGAACACCCCGACCTTTTCCGCGTCCGCTTCGGCCTTGCCATTGCAGGACAGACCTATGCTGCTATAGGCAACCAGTTTCTCCTCAACAATCCGCAGAAACTGCAAGTGCAATGCTCCCGAAGCCTCACCGATGAGCAAGTGGCAGAGCAGGTGGCTCTTTTCCTCGCCAAAGCACGGCAGGGGGCAGTGCTCGTCTCTCCAGCCATCTCCAAAGGCGAGCAAGCCATCATGCGCGCCGCACTCGATGCCCGCCTCCCCCTCATCTTCCTCACCCCTTGGGGCTTTAACACCTTCTCCAAACCAGGTCACCAGTACTTCCAAGCCTGTGCCGAAGGCCGCCTCCTCATCCTTGCCCCATGGGAACACCAGAACCAGCGCATCCCCCTCACAAGAGAGATGTGCATGGCTTTGAATGGGATGACAAAGAACATCTGTGAGAGGTGAAATGGAAGTGAGGATACTCATAACCAGAGTTAAGTAGTGTTATGGTTAAGTTTTTTTAGCGTTGTAATTTATGCTTTATGGCTCAAAACACGTAACTTTGTGGAAAAAACAATGAATATATTGATTGTTGGTGCCACATCGGGCATAGGAAAGGCTCTTTTGGAGAAATATGTGGAGGTGGGGAATTTTGTGGTGGCTATTGGTCGTCGGCAACAGCTATTGGATGAGTTATACAAAAAGTATAACGGCAAAGTGTTGGGAGAAATGGCTGATGTGACAGATGTAGAGGCAATAGGGATGGTGATGGAGAACATACAAAAGAGGTTGGGTGTGATTGATTTGGCGATAGTTTGTGCAGGCACAGGAGAACTTAATCCTTCTCTTGATAACGAATTGGAGAACCCTTCTATACAGACAAATGTGGTGGGGTGGACGTTTGTGGTAGATGCTTTGTTTCATTTGTTTGAGCAACAAGGCAAAGGGCATTTAGTTGCTATCACGTCTGTTGGAGGTCTCCGAGGCGAGCCAATGGCACCTGCTTATAGTGCGACGAAAGCCTATCAAATCAATTATATGGAGGCTCTTCGGAAAAAGGCCTATAAAGAAGGTAAAATGATCACAGTGACAGATATACGTCCTGGGCTTGTTGATACAGCTATGGCAAAGGGCGAAGGTTTATTTTGGGTGATGCCTGTGGACAAAGTGGCTTCACAAATTATTGCTGCCATCAGAAAGAAGAAGAGCGTGAAGTACGTCACAAAAAGATGGCATGTACTTGCTTTTCTGAACAAGCACATGCCATGGCTCTTGTATAAACGGATATAATCTTAATAGACCTTGAAACCGATGATCTTGCGCACCTCACGGAGTGTGGCAGCAGAACTTTCACGGGCTTTCTCTGCACCCATCTTCGCCACCTTGTCGAGCAGTTCTTGGTTGTTCTTGTATTCGAGGATGCGTTCGCGGATGGGAGTGAGGGTCTTTACGATGTCTTCTGCCAGTTGCTTCTTCATGTCGCCATAGCGGATGGACATGTCGTTCCACTTCTCGTTGAAGTAGTCGTAAGTCTCTTTGGAGGAAGCAATCTCCATGAGCGTGAAGAGGTTCTGGATGACTTCGGGCTTCTCTTGGTTCGGCTCTGTTGGGCCAGAGTCGGTCACGGCGCGCTTCACCTTCTTCTCAATGCTCTTGGCATCCTCGTAGAGGTAGATGCAGTTACCTTCCGACTTACCCATCTTGCCCGAACCGTCCAGTCCGGGAATCTTGATGGCGTGGTCGCCAAAGTAGAAGTTCTGAGGTTCGGGGAAGAACTCCACACCATAGATGTTGTTGAAACGGCGGGCACACTTGCGAGCCATCTCCATGTTCTGTTCTTGGTCCTTGCCCACAGGCACCTTCGCTGCACGGTGCTGAAGAATGTCGGCAGCCATGAGGGTCGGGTAGGTGAGCAGACCTGCATTCACGTTGTTGGGCTGTTTGCGCGCCTTCTCCTTGAAGGTCGTCACACGCTCCAACTCGCCGAGGTAGCAGTTCATGTTCAGATAGAGGTACAACTCGATGGTCTCGGGCACGTCGCTCTGTATGTAGATGGTTGATTTCTCAGGGTCGATGCCGCAAGCCAGATACTCAGCCAGAATGGTGCGAGCCGACTGCTGAATGTCTTCGGGCTTGGGGTGTGTGGTGAGTGAATGCCAGTCGGCAATGAAGTAGTAGCAGTTATAGTCCTCCTGCATCTTCACAAAGTTCTGCACGGCTCCATAGTAGTTGCCCAGATGCAGGTTTCCTGTCGGGCGAATGCCGCTCAATACAATCTCTTTCATGTCTTATTATTGTAATTTTGTGCAAAGGTAGTGATTTTAAGTGAAAAGAGAAGGGTGGTGGGTGAAGAAATTGTGGAAAAATAGGACTTTAAGAAGTCGCTTCGCGAGAAATCTCTCAAATCTCTCCAAATCTAACAAAATAATTTTCATATAAGTTTTACTTTGTCTATTTCGCCAGTTTTTGGTTCGCGGTGATACCATTCAGAATAAAGACCATTAGGACTGAAGTTGATGAGCATGCCGTATGGGAGGTGGGTTAGATTGAGATAGTTCCATAGTTGTCGGCGATGAGGGGTATCGATATGTGCAATGGCTTTCAATTCAACAATGATGTTTTCGTCGATTACCAAATCCATTCTGTATGACTGGTCCAGTTGTACATCTTCCCAATAAATGGGTAGATAGACTTGTCGTTCAACCTTATGTCCTTGCTGCTCTAACAGATGTTTCAGAGCGGCTTCATAAGCAGACTCCAACAAACCATAGCGGTAGTTGTTATACACCTTCATCGCAACTCCAGTGATTTCTCGAAAGAACTCATATTTTTTGTTATGTTCTGCAATCAAGTCCATTTTATCATCTGATTTTATTTGATTTTGTAAGATTTGAATAGATTTGTAAGATTTCTGCCCATAGGGCACTCTTTTTCACTTCCTCATCCACCTCTTCCGCTCTCCTTCTGCCATCTTTTCAATCGCATATCGAAGTGTGGTGCGGGGCATCTCATGGGCATGCAGTTCGAGGAAGTCGCGGAGGAGGTCCATGCTGATGCGTTTGCCCATCTCGCGGAGCATCCAACCGACTGCCTTGTGCATGAGGTCGTGGGGATGATGCAGGTGCATCTCGGCATAGCGGAGACACCACGACGGGTCGCCCTGCTGAGAGGTCTTCCATGTGCAGACCATGCTGATGCGCTGTTTCCAGAGGCAAGGGCTTTGTGCAAGAGAGTCCAGCACTTTCACCTTATAGTCGTGATGAAGTCCTGCCGTTTTGCCACCCATGCAAGTAGGGAGCAGCAGCCAATGACCGATGACTTTCGGGGCAGACATATCGACCAAATCCCAGTTGTTGGCCTGTTCGGTATGTTTCAGGTAGAGCATCACGATTTCGTCCCTTTGACGGATGGCATCAGGGTTGTTGATGAGGCGTTTCGTTGCCAATCGTTCAAACCTGTCAACGAGCAACAGCCATCCGCAGAGCCTCACCTCGTGCCAATGGCTCTTCAGCAACGTGGGTATCTCGCAGAGTGGTGTGTCCTTTGCCGCCTTCACCACCTCGCGTGTCTGTGGTACTTTGATGCCCAAAAACTCGTCACCCTCACCATACTCACCTTTCCCTGTCTTGAAAAAGCCCATCAACACCCGTCGCTGCTCCTCGTCGTGCAGTGACTCCATATATTGAATAATGTCTTGGGCTGTGGTTGTTGTTTCCATGTGAAAATAATTCTTTCAGTCAATGTCACCGACAGGTCTGTCCCAGCGCCGCTTCTTGTCCTCCTCAGTGATGGTGCGAATCACCTTGCAGGGATTGCCAACGGCGACAGAGTTGTCGGGAATGTCTTTCACCACCACGCTGCCCCCACCGATGACCACGTTGCTGCCGATGGTCACGCCTGGCATGACCTGCACACCGCCACCAATCCATACGTTGTCGCCCACTGTGATGGGGTAGGCATATTCCAGTCCGGCATTCCTTCTCTCCGCGTCGATGGGATGGCCTGCCGTGTAGAAGCCGCAGTTGGGAGCCACAAACACGTTGTCGCCAAAGGTGACCTTGGCGGCATCGAGAATCACCGTGTTATGATTGGCAAAGAAGTTCTTGCCCACCTCAATGTTGTAGCCGTAGTCGCACCAGAAGGGCGCGATGATGCAGAAGTCGCCCGAAGTCCGTCCGAGCAGACGTAGCATCAGTTCGTGTTGTCCAGCCTCGTCCGATGGCTTCAGGTGGTTGTATTCATGGCAGAGGTCTTTTGCGCGTCGGCGTTCCTCTATCAGTTCTTGGTCGTAGTTGGCATCGTAGATAAGTTGCCGCAACATTTTTTCTTTTTCAGTCATATCTGTCTTTTCTTAAAAAGAGAGGTTGTTTATTGATGAGACAAGGAGATGATGTACTGTATAAAAACAGTATCTTAGTTCTACTTTCAGTTAGATAAATTGGAATTTATGATGGTTCAGAGTTATACCTCCTCTGCCTGCATAGGCTTGTATACCGTGTCTACCACTCTGCGCTGGCATTCGTCGGCATCGGAAAGAGGGTGGGTACTGATAAGCATAAGGACACAGGAGGGGTCGAGGTGTGCGTCATTCAGGATTCTGG
>OCVV011222608.1_pt1 | contig 15732 bp, 12 predicted proteins | sample 1539721 | NCBI WGS metagenome assembly OCVV01 (sample SAMN02144230, study PRJEB22623) | gut metagenome | biome: sheep rumen | host: Ovis aries | place: New Zealand
CGACTTGTTCCGTAACGGTAATCCCAAGAGAGGTTGATATGGGGCTCAGCGTGAAGTGGGGCTCGTGCAATCTCGGCGCATCATCTCCTGAAGAATATGGTGACTACTACGCCTGGGGCGAGACGGAGCCGAAAGAGATTTACTCCTGGTCATCCTACAAATGGGGAACAAGTTCCACGTCGTTAACGAAGTATAATACGGATAGTTCATGTGGTCCTGTAGATAACAAGACAGTATTAGATCCTGAGGATGATGTTGCCAACGTTAAGCTCGGTGCTAATTGGCGTATGCCCACGGATGCGGAATGGACAGAACTTATGACTAAGTGCACCTGGACTTGGACTAACGATTACAACGGGACTGGTGTAAAGGGAAGAATCGTCACTGCCACCAACGGCAACAGCATCTTCCTTCCCGCCGCCGGTTTCCGGTACGAAACGTTTCTCGACAGTGCCGGTTCCTTCGGCGACTACTTGTCCTCGTCTCTCTATACGGACTATCCGTACTTCGCGGGGCGCGTCATCTTCAGTTCCGGCAATGTCGGCGGGGGCAGCGTTGGCCGTCCCGGTGGGCATTCTGTTCGTCCAGTTTCAGAATAAAAGTCGGGCCAGGCGTAAGCCAGCCCGATAGCGATCTGCCTTGTGCGGACCGCATTAAACCATTAAATCTTGGGCGAAGCCCCGGTAACAACTAAAAGATTTACTTGATAAGGGAATATTTAATTATTTTACGGTTAACACTTTAAACAACACTATCAAACAAAAATATTATGCCACCTATTAATTTTTCAAGGGATTTCTTTTATCCCAAATCAGATGACGGTAATCTTTCTCTCAGTACGCAAGAGGCTCGAATCCATGAGGCGATTCTCTCTCTCAATCCTGGAGACTGGATTGAACTGGAAGATGGCACAAGGTGTACAACAGAGGAAGAACTTATAGGGGCCTTATCGGATAAGACAGTGTTTAATAACCAAACCTCAAATAAAATGGATAAGAATAAGAACGCGTGCAAGGGATTCAATTCCAGAGACCAACTACGATGGAATTGTAAAACCTCTTTGATTGTATTATTGATTATTCTAATTATCATTCCACCTCTTCTTAACTGGGTACTTCGATGGGATGTGAAATGTGGCCCTATCATAGGAGGGGAGCGTTCTTCAGAAATATGGCTTACGTTTTGGGGCTCATATCTGGCTGCAATTGGCTCTCTTGTTATGGCTTGTGTTTCATTCATCCAGAACCAAAAGATATTAAAACAAAATGGTATAAATGAACAATATAGATATGAGTATGATATCTATAACAAAGCTGAAGAATATGTTCTGGAAAATAATAATCTTTACCGGATTCAGCATTTTCTAACATTCTCGTGTATGCTTCTCCAATCATCAGAGGAAGGTACGGCTCAAACTACACAAGATACGTTTCTGAGAGTACGGGCTGCATTTTTATCATATCAAAATAAACTCAATAACACGGTTACAAAGTATAATAAGCTGCGCATAGGAAGAAACAAAAATCCATATTATGCTATTATTGTAGAGTACAATAAAACATTCTTAGAATTAAGCGAAGTGTTTCATGTCTTAATATTCCGTTTTGGCGGTGATATGAAAACCACATCATATGAGTATCAGTCATACATTGAATTCTTGAATACGCAGAAGATTATTAACTCAACATCAGAATTAGATATAAAGCTTTTGTTGAGAAGTTTCGTTGTATACGCCGACTATAAAATAAAGGGAATTCCAGTGGCGAAAAGTTTATTTGAAGCAGGAAGCAATTTTCTTGATGAGCAACTGGAAATAATTAAGCAGCTGCGCGAAGAGGGACGGAATCTGGAGACAAACCTCTAACCTCAAACTACCGCTGTAGCCTTCCCTAACCGGTCTATCTACGAGATGTTACAAATCGCAAGTATCCCATTAACAGATACTACGCCTCTCCAAGAACTGTTTGGTGTACCTAACAATATTGTCAAAGAGCAAATTAGTTTTGATGAACTTAGTTTGTTTTAAATGATAAACCATATAATAATCGTCCACAACTTGTTGTGGACAGTGATTTTGTGTAATTATGATTCTAAGAAAAAAAAGTAGCTGTTTCGTTCTGTGTCTGCTCATGCTGTTGTCATTCTGTGGATGCAACAAGAAAATCCGTCTGGAGTTGAATTCTTTACAGAACAAGGTAGAGATTTTATCTAACCGCGTTGATCAGTTGAATGCAACGGTCAATTCTCTCGGTGAGATTGTCCGTGAGGTTCAGAACGGCGGTTATGTCCGGGAATGCATCGAGGTTAAGGAAGGGGGTAAGTCCATCGGCTGGAGGTTGACCTTCAGCGACGGGAGGGTGGTTATGATATACCATGGAAAAGACGGCGCAAATGGCCGTGACGGCAATGACGGTCACACTCCGGTGATTGGTGTCCGCCAGGATACGGATGGATTGTGGTACTGGACGCTTGACGGCGAATGGCTGACCGATAACGCCGGTAACAAGGTGCGTGCATCTGGCATCGACGGCCAGAATGGACAAGACGGCCAGAACGGCCAAGATGGTCAAGATGGCGAGAATGGTAAAGACGCGATCGCCCCTCAGCTGAAGATCGAGAACGACTACTGGTACATCTCGACGGACGGCGGTGAGACGTGGACACAGCTTGGCAAGGCCAAGGGAGAAGACGGTGCCGACGGAGCAAATGGACAGAACGGTACAGACGGTCAGGACGGCGACTCCTTCTTCCAGGGCGTGGATGTGTCGAACCCCGAATATGTCATCCTGACGCTGACAGACGGTACTGTGATCAAGATCCCCACGTGGAGTTCCTTTGAGGCCCTTCGCAATCTTGTGAATCAGATGAACACGAACCTGACGTCGCTTCAGGCTATCGTGACGGCCCTCCAGAACAATGACTACGTCCAGTCAGTATCACCGTACTATGAGAATGGCGTCCAAGTTGGCTACATCCTATCCTTCACAAAGAGCGGCAGCGTGATCATCTACCACGGGAAGGATGGCGCAGACGGAGCAAACGGGCAGGATGGCCAGAATGGTCACAGTCCGGAGATCGGCGTCCGCCAGGATACGGATGGCCAGTGGTACTGGACGCTTGACGGCGAATGGCTGACCGATAACGCCGGTAACAAGGTGCGTGCTTCCGGTATCGATGGTCAGAATGGACAAGACGGCCAGAACGGGCAAGATGGTCAAGATGGTCAAGATGGCGAGAACGGGAAGGACGCGATCGCCCCTCAGCTGAAGATCGAGAACGATTACTGGTACATCTCTATGGACGGCGGCCAGACGTGGACGCAGCTTGGCAAGGCCAAGGGCGAAGACGGTGCCGACGGAGCGAATGGACAGAACGGTACAGACGGTCAGAACGGCGACTCCTTCTTCCAGGGCGTAGATGTCTCGAATCCTGAGTATGTTATTCTGACGCTGATAGACGGTACTGTGATTAAAATCCCCACGTGGAGTTCCTTCGAGGCCCTTCGCAATCTTGTGAATCAGATGAACACGAACCTGTCGTCGTTACAGAATATCGTCACGGCCCTTCAGAATAACGATTACGTCCAGTCAGTATCACCGTACTATGAGAATGGCGTGCAGGTAGGCTACATCCTATCCTTCACGAAGAGCGGTAGCGTGATCATCTACCACGGGAAGGATGGCACAGACGGCCAGGATGGTCAGAATGGCAATGACGGCCACAGTCCGGAGATCGGCGTCCGTCAGGACACGGACGGCCAGTGGTACTGGACGCTTGACGGCGAGTGGCTGAAGGATGCCAATGGTGCAAAGGTCAGGGCATCTGGCATAGACGGCCAGAACGCAATTGCACCACAGCTGAAAATCGAGAACGACTACTGGTATATCTCGACGGACAACGGTCAGACTTGGACTCAGCTTGGCAAGGCCAAGGGGGAAGATGGTCAAAATGGAGAATCATTCTTCCAACAGGTGGATTTGTCAGATCCGTCTAATATCGTGCTGGTTTTAGCGGATGGAACGCAGATTACACTGAACAGGTTTATGGCAGTATCGTTGCATTTGTCCATCCCGGAAGAGATTATGATTTGCCCCGGTGAGGTACTTCAAATAGGTTATACAATTGAGGGGAGCATCTCGGAGAAAACCATAGTGACGGCATCTTCAGATGGCAACTATAGGGTGCGCATTTCCAAAGAAAGCTCTACGTCCGGGAGTATTTATGTAACTTGTCCGGAAGAATATGTCGACGGATATATTAATGTGTTGCTCAGTGATGGCTATGGAAATACAGAGATACAGGTGCTGAATTTCTACGAGCGTAGATTATTACTTGCAGAGGGTTTGGATTATACGATCAGCTCGAGTGGGGGAATGCTTTATATCCCTGTTCAGTACAATTTTGATTATGTCTTGCAACCGGTAGGGGATGCGGGTAGTTGGATATCGATTGCCCAGACAAAGGCTGTAATGCGGACAGGAGAAATCCAGTTGAGCATTGCAGAGAATACGATGCAGGAGACTCGAACGGGACAGATTCAGATTAATCCCACGATTCACCCAGATTATACGTTCCAGGTCATTAATGTTCTTCAAGACAAAATTGCTGTCCCTATTGAAAGTATTGCGATTGAACCGTCATCGTTAACACTTTATGAGAATAATACATCATTGTTGTCTGCTACAATTCTTCCGGAGAATGCGACCAATAAAAGTTTAAGTTGGGAATCCTCTGATGAGGCAGTTGCAACAGTCGATGACTCAGGTAAAGTTACCGGAGTCTCTAAGGGTACGGCTACGATCACAGCAACTGCGAACGATGGAAGCGGAAAGAGCGCGTCGTGCTCAGTGACAGTAAAGCAGTATGTTACAGGAATAACCTTGAATAAAACATCATTGACTTTTTATGTCGGAAATTCTGAGACATTGACTGCGACCGTTTCTCCAGACACTGCGGATGACAGAAGTGTAACCTGGTCCTCATCAAACACTTCCGTTGCAACGGTAACCAGTAGCGGTAAAGTGACGGCTGTGGCAAAAGGAACTGCGACAATTACGGTAAAAGCCAATGATGGGAGTGGAAGAAGTGCATCGTGTTCGGTGACAGTGAAGCAATATGTGACGGGTATTACCCTTAATAAAACAACCTTAGCATTGAATGTTGGGGGCTCCGAAACACTGACCGCAACCGTTTCTCCCACTACGGCGAATGACAGAAGTGTAACGTGGTCATCATCCAACACATCTGTCGCTACGGTAAGCAGCAGCGGCAAAGTAACGGCTGTGGCTAAAGGGAGCGCAACTATTACAGTGAAAGCAAAAGATGGAAGTGGGAAGAGCGCATCTTGCACGGTAACCGTAAAACAATTAGTGACAAGTATTACGCTCAATAAAACATCTATCTCTTTGGCTATTGATTCTTATTACACTTTGACAGCAACAGTTTCCCCCACTACTGCAAATGACAGGAGTGTGACGTGGTCTTCATCCAACACTTCTATTGCTTCGGTAACTTCAGGTGGGAAGGTTCATGGGAATGCTGTTGGAACTGCGACCATCACGGTAAAAGCAAATGATGGGAGTGGCAAGAGTGCTTCCTGTACAGTAAAAACATATTATTCTGGTGATGATCCAAGAGAATGGTAATAGGGGGGAAAGATTAGGGCGGAGGAGATGGGTATTGCCCGCTTATGCCGGCAAAAGTAGCAGCTACCTGTCAAGTTGACTATCAGACCTGATATTCTGCCGGGGGACCTCTATTTTTGCAATGAATGTTTAAAACCAATAAAATCATGAAAGCCATTTTTACAACTATTTCGGCGATTGCCGTTTCAATTCTGCTTGCTGTTGCATTCGGGAGTACATCAAAGGCTGCTGCACCTCATTCTGATTGCGGTTCTGAGATCTGTGCGATTGCGGAGATGAGTCCGGTACAGGAGATTAGTAAGGCGACAGGGGATGAGCGGACACTTTCTCTTTCATGTCCCAACTGCTCCAAACTGATGTGGGCTACCTTCAAGATCGGCTATGGCTCGACGACAATTGCCAAGTGCGAGAAGTGCTATTCACGGTTCGCAATCAGGTACAATTGGCCGCGTGACCACAGCGAACCGACGATTTTTGAAATAAAGAAGATGTAGATGCGTTTCGCGGGCGGGAGACTGCCCCGGCTCGTTTCGGCGATTTACGGAATTTTTGCTATCTTTGCGGCGCAGTTTCTTAAACGATTACAGCGATGGCACTTGTAGCGATAGTGGGACGGCCCAATGTGGGGAAGTCCACCCTTTTTAACCGCCTGGTCGGGATGCGGCAGGCGATTGTGGATGAGACGGCGGGCGTGACCCGGGACCGTCACTACGGCAAATGCGAATGGTGCGGCCGGGAGTTCTCGGTCGTGGACACCGGCGGATATACCTCCAACTCGGACGATGTGTTCGAGGAGGCGATCCGTAGCCAGGTGATGATTGCCATCGAAGAAGCCGACGTGGTGCTGTTCCTCGTCGAGGCGGGGACGGGCATCACGGACTACGATGCCGAGATCGCGGATGTCCTGCGCAGGAGCAAGAAGCCGGTCGTCCTGTGCGTCAACAAGGTCGACAGCGGCGAGAAGATGTACGATGTGTATCAGTTTTATTCGCTCGGTCTGGGCGAAGTGGAGAGCATCTCCGCTGCCAACGGTTCGGGTACGGGCGACCTTCTCGACAAGATTCTGAAGGTTCTCCCCGAGGAGGATACGGCCGGGGAGGAGAATAACGATATTCCCCGCATTACCATAGTAGGCCGTCCGAACGTGGGCAAGTCCTCCCTCACCAATGCCCTTCTGGGCGAAGACCGCAACATCGTCACCCCGGTCGCCGGCACGACGCGCGACAGCATCTCGACCTATTACAACAAGTTCGGCCACGAATTCATGATCGTCGATACGGCCGGCATCCGCCGCAAGGGCAAGGTCAACGAGGACCTTGAATTCTACAGCGTGATGCGTTCCATCCGCGCTATCGAGCACAGCGACGTCTGCATCCTGATGATCGACGCCACCACCGGCATGGAGGCCCAGGACATGAACATCTTCAACCTGATCCAGAAAAACCGCAAGGGCTGCGTCATCGTTGTCAACAAGTGGGACCTCTTCGAGAAGGAATCCAATACGATGCGGGACTATGTCAAGGCGCTGAAAGCCCGTATCGCCCCGTTCGACGACGTGCCGATCGTCTTTACTTCGGTACTGGAGAAGCAGCGCATCATCGACGTGCTGAATGCCGCGGCGCACGTGTCGGAGAACATGGTCCGGAAGATCAGTACCTCCGAGCTCAACGACGTGATGCTCCCGGAAATCGAGAATTATCCCCCTCCGGCCTGGAAGGGGAAATACGTCAGGATCAAATATGTAACCCAGCTTCCGACCCGCACGCCCTCCTTCGCGTTCTTCTGCAACTTGCCGCAGTGGGTCAAGGACCCGTACAAGCGTTTCCTGGAGAACAAGCTCCGCGAGCACTTCGACTTCACGGGCTGCCCGATCCAGGTCTTTACAAGGCAGAAATAAAGGTCTGTCCGGTGGCGTTGAGCATGCTTTTGACCATCGTCAGGGGCAGGGTGACCGTGATGAATCCGGCTGCGAAAGGCGCGATCTCGTAGGGCGGGTAGGTGAAGACGACCCCGTCCGCGCTGATATAGGGCGCCATTTCCGGCAGGGTGAATTCGGGGTCTTCGGCCCGGGGAACCTTGAAGAAGGTATCTTCCCCGTAATTGACCCTCAGCCTGTTGGCGATGATCGGCTTCAGCCGGGCCAGTGCCTCTCCCGTGAACATATCCCATCCGAACCGGCGTCCGTCTTTCTTGCGGAAGGTGATGGAGAGATCGAGATCCATCCCGTGCGCCGCGCCTGAGAAATAGGTGAAATGATTCATCCGGTAGGTGATGATGCCGGCGGTCTCGTGGCCTCTCTTGAATTCGTATGTTTCCTCCGACGGGCCGAAATCCGGCTCCACATCCGCATCGGCATAGTTCTGAATCGTCCGGGAGGCGTAGTATTCCATCATCGCCCCGTAGTCCTTCAGGTCGCCCGTATAGGAGCCACCCAGGGACTCGTTGATCCATTCGCGGATGACGTCCGCCGTGATGCTCTCTTCAGAGAAGGGATACTCCGCCTTGAGGCTGAACAGGACCTTCTTACTCTTTTTCTCGATCTGGATGTTCTTGACCCCGACCCACATGCCGGTCTGGGCGAATGAGGTGGCTGCAATCAGTCCGGCCACGAAGATGCACAGCAATTTTTTCATACCTTGTAAATTCCAGTTCAAATATACGCAATTCCCGGTGATTTTGAAATATTACGGAATGAAATTATCTTTGCCGTATGAAAGTGCGTCATCTGATCCTCCCCCTGCTGCTTACGCTGCTGCTCGTCGTCCTTCCGTCCGCCGGGAGACACCCGCTCGCAGGCCTGGCCCTGACCGGGTATTCCATTCAGTCTGTCCGACCTTCGTCCTTCCGGTCCCTGGCCGGGGCGGCGACCGTCAAGGTGAAGAATACCGGGAAGCAGCGCAGCCTGAGGAATGTGAGCGCCGTTCTATACCGGGGCGGGCAGAAGGTGGCCTCCGGGCGTTGCTCGGATCTGGTGTTCCCTGCCGGGGCTTCCGAGACGGGCGTGACGGGCCAGGTGCAGCTTGCCGACGGAGTGTCCCTCCTGACGGCCGTTCAGGCAGCGCTCTCTTTCACTCCGTCGGAATACACGGCCGATGTCGTCTGCTCCATCGTGGATGCAGACGGCCGGGCCGAGACCTTCGTCCGGAGGGGAATCCCCCTCGGGAACTATATCAAGTGATTGTATTCTTCCAACGCCTTCTGGAGCACGACGAGGGCTTTGGCAAGATCCTCTTTGTTGAGGATGTAGGCCATACGGACCTGGTCGCGGCCCTCTGACGGGTCGGTGTAGAATCCTGCGCCGGGGGCCATCATAATCGTGGACCCTTCATACTGGAAGTCCGTCAGGCACCATTTGCAGAATTTCTCGGCATCGTCCACGGGCAGCTTGACCATCACATAGAAGGCTCCCATCGGGGTCGGGGCATAGACGCCCTCGATCTTGTTGAGCCCGTCGATGAGGAAGTTGCGGCGGCCCAGGTATTCTTCATAGACTTCATCCATATACTCCTTCGGCGTCGAGATGGAGGCTTCGGCGATGATTTGCCCGATCAGCGGCGGGCTGAGCCGGGCCTGGCAGAATTTCATCACGGCCTCCCGCACCTTGCGGTTCTTGGTGATGAGCGCGCCGATGCGGATGCCGCATTCGCTGTAGCGCTTCGAGACGGAATCCACCAGGACGACATTCTCCTCGATGCCTTCGAGGTGGAAGGCGGAGATGTATGGCTGCTTGGTATAGATGAATTCGCGGTACACCTCGTCCGAGAACAGGTACAAGTTGTGTTTCTGCACGATGTCGCGGATGCGGAGCATTTCCTTGCGGGTGTAGAGGTATCCCGTCGGGTTGTTGGGGTTGCAGATGAGAATGGCCTTGGTCCGCGGGGTGATCTGCTTTTCGAATTCCTCCATCGACGGAAGGCGGAAGCCGTTCTCGATGGAGGTCTTGACGCTCTTCACGACGGCGCCGCAACTGATGGCGAAGGCCATATAGTTGGCATAGGAGGGGTCGGTCACGATGATTTCATCGCCCGGATCGAGGCAGGCCATATAGGCGAACATAATGGCCTCCGAACCGCCTGCGGTGATGATGATTTCATCCGGAGAGAGGTCGATGCCGTATTCGGCGTAGTAGCTCACCAGCTTGGTCCGGAGCGAGATGTGGCCCTGGGAAGGACTGTATTCCAGAATGTCCCGGTTAATGTCCTTGATGGCCTCCAGGGCGCACTGCGGCGTCTTGATGTCGGGCTGTCCGATGTTGAGGTGGTAGATGTTGATGCCGTTGCGGCGGGCCGCTTCCTCATATTTGGAAAGCTTCCGGATCGGGGAGAAGGGCATATTTTCCGCCCGTTTGGAGATGTTGAGTTTCATCGCAGCAGGTCTTCGAGTTGGACGGAGCCGGAGGTCTTGTCGTCGCGGTATTTGACGATGACCGGGCAATAGAGATGCACGCCGCTCGCAAGGGGCTGGCCGTTCCGCACGATGGGTTTGGAACCGCTCACGACCACCGCATTCCGCGGAACGACGATGCGGCCGTCTTCGTTGCGACGGATGAATTCACCGGTGGTGGCGTCGAAGATGGCGGTCGAGGAAGTGATGATGACGCCGGAGGCGATGACCGCGCCTTCCTGCACGATGGTGCCTTCGTAGATGCCGCAGTTGCCGCCGATGAAGGCCCCGTCTTCGATGATGGTCGGGAGGGCGCCGGCCGGTTCCAGCACGCCGCCGATCTGCGTGGAGGCGGAGATGTGGATGTGCTTGCCGACCTGGGCGCAGGAGCCGATGGTGACGTGTGAATCGACCATCGTCCCTTCATCGACATAGGCGCCGGCGTTGATATAGGCGGGCGGCATCACGATCGAGCCTTTTGCGACATAGGCGCCGCGGCGGATGCTGCTGCCTCCGGGGACGATGCGGACGCCGTCTTCGGGCGCGAACTTCCGGACGGGGAAGGTGTCTTTGTCACAGAAGGAGAACTGCCCTTCGGACATATCCCGGATGGCTCCGAGCTTGAATCCGGCCAGGATAACCTCTTTGACCCATTTGTTGACGGTCCACCGGCCGTCCTTCTTCTCAGCGACGCGGACTTCGCCCTTTTCCAGGGCGTCCATTACTTCGTTGAATCTTGCGAGCGTTATTTCTTCCATAATTCTGTAAGTGTCTGTTTCAGGATGGCTTCCGTCTCTGCCGTGGCGGGGACGAGGGGAAGCCGGAGGGTGTTTTCCATCAGGCCGAGCTGCGCCATGGCGGCCTTGCCGGGGATGGGATTCGGTTCTATGAACAGCACGCGGAACAGCTCCTGCAGCCGCTTGTCGAGCGCTTCGGCCAGCGGCCAATTCCCTTCGAGGGCCGCGTGGACGAATTGCACCATTTCCGCCGGTGCGACATTGGAGGCGACGCTGATGACGCCGTCGGCTCCGTTTTTCATCAGCGCCAGGGTGTCGTCATCGTTCCCGGAAAGGACGGCGAAGCCTTCCGGCCGGTGTTGGAGAATGTCCAGGATCTGCTCCCGTTTGCCGGAGGCTTCCTTGATGCCGATGATGTTGGGGACATCCTCCGCCAGGCGGAGCGTCGTCTCGGCTTCGATGTTGCAGCCGGTGCGGCCGGGCACATTGTACAGGATGACGGGTTTGTCCGTCTCGCCGGCTACGGTGCGGAAATACTCGTAGAGGCCCCTCTGGGGCGGCTTGTTGTAATAAGGCGCTACGATGAGCAGGCCGTCCGCTTCCGGAAGAAGACGGATGTTCGCGAGCGTGCCGGGGACGCTGTTGGTCCCGACGCCGACCAGGATCCTGCGGCCTTCCGCATACTCCCGGGCCGTCGCGAGCACGGCGCGTTTCTCATCGTCCGAGAGGGTAGGGGTCTCGCCCGTCGTCCCGAGCGGAACCAGGAAATCCATCCCGGCCTTCACCTGTCTCCTGACATTCTCCGCGAAGGTGGCAAGGTCCACCTTCCCATCTTTGAACGGGGTGAACATCGCCGTTCCGCAGCCTTTGAAGATGTTTTGTGCCATATCAATATTGTATTATGTTCCAGTCCTTTTTTCGTCATACCGGGCCTGTCCCGGAATCTATAGCAGCTCCGCGAATTCGTGCACGCCCGTCAGTCCTTCGGTCTTGAGGGCGGCGACGACGGCACCGGCGGCGAATCCTTCCCGGGAGAACGCCTCGTGGCGGAAGGTCAGGCAGTCACAGGCCGAAGTCAGCTTGAGGGTATGGATGCCGGGCACTTCGCCCTCGCGGACGGAGGTGATCTCCGGCTTGACGCCGAGGCTTTTCTCCACCAGGGCACCGAGCGATTTGGCCGTCCCGGAGGGGGCGTCCAGTTTGTGGATATGGTGGATCTCTTCGATTTCCGGAGTGTAGCCGGCGCCTTTGAGGAGCTCCGAGGCGCGGGTGACGGCGGCGAAGAGGGCATTGACACCGAGAGAGAAATTGGAGGCGTATATCATCGGGGTCCCCGCTTCGCGGAATGCCTTGAAGACATCCTCCGCGATGTCGTTCCAGCCTGTCGTTCCGATGACGGCGGCCTTGAAGTGCTTTGCGATGAAGGCGTAATTCTTCCGGAAAGCTTCCGGGACGGTGAAATCAATGCAAACGCATTCCCGGGCGAGGGCGGGATCGACGGAGGCGATGTCTTCGCTGGCCAGGGCGAGGGGAATACCCCGCCGCTGCAGTTCTTTCTCGACCATATGGCCCATCTTTCCGTATCCGCTGATGATGACTTTCATATTTGCGTGGTGGCTATCGGTTTGATTTTCAGTATCTTACTTAATAGTGTCTGGTGCTTTTGAGATAGACACTTTTGCGTAACAAATTGATTGATATCTATTTAGGCTCCACGCGATGAGGCGGGGGCGGTGGGGCTTGTGAGGAGATGGTACATCCGGATGTATTGCGTGACGGCCAACTCCAGGTCGCGGACGAGGATGTGCTCGTCGTCGCGGTGGGCGTGACGGATGCTGCCGGGACCGCAGATGATCTTGTGGGGGAAGTTCGTGAGGTGCGGGGCATCGCTCCCGAAGGCGACGGGAGCGGCCTCGAAGCCCTCCAGAGTCACATATTTCGCCGGGGTATCGCCTCCCAGCGCCTCGACGGTCACGTTTGCATTGCTGTCATTCCGGGCCCCATTGCTGTCATTCCGGGCTTGTCCCGGAATCTTCTCCATCCACCGCTGCACGGCTTCATCCGATACGAAGGTCGTACGGAAATACAGCCGGCAGGTGAGTTCCGGGGAGAGGATGTTCTGCGGGTTGTCGCTTGAGAGGCGGCCGATATTCCAGGTCGTGGCTCCGAGGAGGGGATCCACGCCGAAATCCTGCGCTTTGAGGTCGTTGCAGAAGTCCACGAAGGCATCCACGGCGCTCCGGCCGAATTGGGGATATCCCGAATGGAAGGCCTCCCCGCGGAAGGTCAGCTGATAGGCCTTGGTCCCCTTGGAGGCGGAGACCATCTTGTTTTCCGTCGGCTCCCCGATGATGAGGAAAGGGGCCTGGAAGTCCGTCTTCGCAAAGGCCTTGGCCCCGAAGGAGCCGGTCTCTTCGCCGGTGACGAGCAGGAGGGCGAACTCGTTGCATCCTTCCTCGGCCAGCTGCCGGCAGGCGGTCAGCATAGCAAGGGCTTGTCCTTTTGCGTCACAGGTACCCCTGCCCCTGATTTCGACGGCGTCCTGCGGCTTGCAGGGCTGGCCGTCCGCTCCAATGAAGACCGGGGGAATGTAGGGAGGAACGGTGTCGATGTGCGTGCAGAAGACGACTTTCGGGGTGCCCCGGGAAAGGAGGAGCCAGTGGCTGCCGTCGGTGGTCAGATTCCCGGGACAGGTCCCGGAATGATGGGGAGAGAAGGCCTGGGGCAGGACAGCGAGAAGCCGGTCCAGCAGCGGTTGCTCGCTCCCGGAGGTCGAGTCGAAGGACAGAATTTCCCGGAAGAGGTCAAGGTCTAGCATATCCAGCCGTTTTGGAGGAGGATTTCCGCGATCTGGACCGCATTGGTTGCGGCTCCTTTGCGGATATTGTCGCTGACGCACCAGAGGTTGAGGCCGTTGGGAACGGAGGGGTCCCGGCGGATGCGTCCGACAAACACATCGTCCTTGCCCCACGCATTGATGGGCATCGGGTAGATATTGTTCGCAGGGTCGTCCTGAAGGGTGACCCCCGGCATTTCCGCCATCAGACGGCGGACCTCGTCCAGCTCATAGGGGGCACCCAGCTCGACATTGACGCTCTCGCTGTGGCCGCCCTCTACGGGAACGCGCACCGTCGTGGCGGAAACCCCTATGGACGGGTCGCGGAGGATTTTCCTCGTTTCGTTCACCATCTTCATTTCCTCCTTGGTATATCCGTTGTCCAAGAAGGAATCGATATGGGGCAGTACATTGAGATCGATCTGATGCGGGTAGAAATTCCCCTTGCCGCCGCGGCGTTCGGTCTCCAGTTGGTTGATGCCCTTCTGGCCGCTGCCGGTCACGCTCTGGTAGGTAGAAACGACGATCCGGCGGATGCCGTACTTCCTGTGCAGGGGAGCGAGCGGCAGGACCATCTGGATGGTGGAGCAGTTCGGATTGGCGATGATATGCGCCTCGGGCCGGAGGGCGTCCGCATTGATTTCAGGGACGATGAGCGGCACCTGCGGGTCCATCCGCCAGAAGGACGAATTGTCCACGACATAGCATCCCGTGGCGGCGAACCTGGGGGCCAGTTCCCCCGACGCGGCCCCGCCGGCGCTGAAGATGGCGAGAGCCGGTTTTGCGGCGATGGCTTCATCCGGGGATACGACGGTCCACTGCTTCCCGAAGGCCTCGATCTTCCGCCCGTACGAGCGGGGGGAGGCGACGGGAATCAATTCAGTGACAGGGAACCGGCGTTCCTGCAGTACTTCTATCATCTTGGAGCCGACAAGTCCGGTGGCTCCCACAACGGCGACTTTCATCTTAGAATATCATTTAAAATACTGGATGCGGCCTGCGGCGCCCCCTCTCCGGCACCCTGGATAACCAGCGGGTAGGGGTGGAAGGCACTTTGGACGATGATGGCATTCTCCGTCCCCCTGAGGTGGTATGCGGGGTGCGAGATGCCGACTTCCCGGATGCGGATTTCCGCCCGGAAACCCAGGGGGGCGGACGGGTCACGCTCGATGGAGGCAACGAAGCGGCGCCGGCAGCCTTTTTCCGCGGCCCGGTTGAAGGCCTCGGCGAAGGAGGGCTCCATTGCCTCAAGGGCGTGATAGAAGTCCTCCAGACTTCCTTCCGTCAGGGAGAAGGGAACCATAGGCTCGATGACGACATCTTTCTCTTCCAGCGCCAGGCCGGCTTCGCGTCCGAGAATGAGGATCTTGCGCAGGGCATCCAATCCGCCCAGGTCCTGCCGGGGGTCGGTCTCGGTCAGTCCGCTCTCCTGCGCCTTGCGGAGCAGTTTCGACAGGGACGGACCGTCCGGGCTGTAATCGCCCAGAATCTGATTGAGGGTGCAGGACACCACCGCTTCGATGGAGATCACCTCGTCGCAGCTGTTGGCTCCGCTGGAGATGGACTCCAGGATCGGCAGGGCCGCTCCGACGGTGGTCTCGTAACGGAAGAAGACACCGTTCTGCAGGGCTGCGGCCTTCATGGCGGCGTATTCCACATACGGGACGGCCAGGGAACGGCGGTTGGAGGATACGATATGGATTCCGGCGGACAAGATCGCCGGGTAATGCTTGTAGAGTCCGGTGCTGTCGGTGCAGTCCACGAAGACCGAGCCCCGGGGCGCCACGCGGATCACTTCTTCCGGGAAACAGCCTTCCCGCCCGTCCCTGAGGGAGGCGACAGCTTCTTCCGGGTTGATCCCTTCCAGCCGGATGTGGAAATGCCGGCTGTCGGCGATCCCGAGAATCCGGAGACGCTTGCCGGTCCGTTTCTCGACATTGGCCGCGGTGCGGCTGATCAGGGCGGTCAGGGCACGTCCCACCGCTCCCGCTCCTGCGATGAATACGCCGACCGTATCCAGGGCCGGAGTCTCGAAGAAGGCCCTGTGGATGGCATTGAGGGCGGGGATTTCCACCGTTTCCCGGATGTCGGCCTCAACGCTGCTGCCGGCGGTGCGGATTTCCATCGGCTC
>OCVV011140444.1_pt1 | contig 15729 bp, 17 predicted proteins | sample 1539721 | NCBI WGS metagenome assembly OCVV01 (sample SAMN02144230, study PRJEB22623) | gut metagenome | biome: sheep rumen | host: Ovis aries | place: New Zealand
CGCGGCCTTCATGGCTGCCACGGCTTCAGCCTTCTGCTCCTCAATCTTTGCCTTCGCCTCATCAGGAGTCAACACACCCCACATCTGATAAAATGTGTTCATGTTGAACGGCAGGTTATACTGCTTGCCCTTATAGTTCGCTATCGGCGAATTCGTATAACGGTTAAACTCCACGATAGAGTTAACAAACTCCCACACCTGTTTGTTCGAAGTATGGAAAATATGCGCTCCATACTTATGCACATTGATTCCCTCAATGTTCTCGCAGTAGATGTTGCCACCCAAATGTGGCCGCTTGTCAATCACAAGACACTTTTTACCCATCTGCTTGGCTCGATAGGCAAATGTGGCCCCGAATAGGCCTGTACCCACTATCAGATAATCGTAGTTATTTTTTTTTTTCATAATGCCATTTTCTTTCGTTTTTATTTGTACCTTTGCACACAAATCCTATATTCTGATGCGATTACAAAATGTTATCATCACTCATTTGAAAGCAATTCTTGCGTTTATCCTCCTTGTATTCTATAGTAAGGGCTTCCTCAAGAAAGATGACGACGGCTACATACATTAGTCATATTTCCCAGCCATCACATCTTTATAGAAAGTGATGTATTTCTTGGCCATTTCCTCCGTATTGTAGATAGTTCTAACGTCATTCACCGCCTGATTACACAATTGCTGTGGGAATTCTTTCATTGCCGCCCGGATATGGCATGCATAGTCTTCCACAGTCTCACATACATAGCCATTAACTCCATTCTTGATGACACTCTTGTTACCCATCGTATTGCTCACCATAATGAGTTTGCCCATAAACATGTTCTCAATTAGACTCATAGCGATGGCTTCACCAAGCGAACAAAGAATAAACACATCAGCCCCTTTACCTAAAGCCAATGCTTCATGCCGAGGTTTCCATGCAATATGCTCAAGGTTAGGTGCATTCAGTTGATGGTCTAACTCACCACCACCAATCCATACAAACCTTGCTTCAGGCACCGCCTTAGCTATCTCATTAAATAGCCACGGCTGTTTCTGGATACAGGTTCGACCTAATGTATAAACAGTAAACTTCTCATTCTTAGTAGGAACAATGCCATCCAAACATTGACTTAAATCCTTCAGGTTTACGCCAGTCTCTACATAGGCAGTACGTTTTGCAAACTTCCTTGCCTCCTCATCTTCACTCTCACAACAAGTCAATGTAATACAATTAGACTTGTTACCAAGCAGTTTCTCTACAGCCCGATATCCCTGACATTTGAGTGAGTTTGGATTACCCATGAGAATATGCGCATAACCATGAGGTGTATAAACAACCCTACTCTTTTTCCCGTTAAAGGCAATTCTGCCTATACCTCCTGCAATCGAAGAATGTAGGTGTATCACATCAGGTTTCACTTCATTCTCTATCGTCCGTAATTCCTTTATGAGCTTCAGATCTTTACTGATGCTGCTTAGATGCCCAAAGTTCTTCACTTCTATTAGCTGCACCCTTTCATCCAAAGCCTCCTTATAGTTCTTCGGAGTCTGCGGCCTCAAAGCGTAAGCCAAATAGACCTCAAACTCCTCGCACATGTCATTACACAATTGTGAAACATAGGCAAACACGCCTCCTCCGAAGGCTTCACAGACCATCAGTATTTTTTTCTTCATATTCATTAAATAGCAATTTGTTCTACCTTGCTTATCACCATATCAGTACTAATTTCATCTATGCATAACGAACATGTCCTGGCCTTGATGGCTTTTCGACATTTGGGATTGCCAAATCCTGCAAAATATCCCTTTGTTCTGCAATAGGCGCAGGGCATATCCACATATACCGTTTCTGGGAGACGATCACCTTCATCCAACTCGTCCACCAAATATGGGAAGAACTGAAACTTGTCATAAATACCCGCGATACATATTGCCTTGACCCGATGGGCAGCTGCAATGTGAAGTGTAGCACTGTCATTGCCAATAACCATCTTTGCATGCTGTACTATTGAAGACCATTCCCAGAAGAGTGTCTTCCCGACACGACTGAAAATTCTGTATGAATGATTGGAGAGAGCAATCAAATTCTTTGCATCTTGCTCTTCATCACAACCTCCACAAAGATAGATATCACAATTATACTTCTCAATAAGATAGTCTGCTAACTGCGCATATCTCTCAATAGGCCATCTTTTTACAGGAGTCGATGCTCCTGGACATATCACGATATAATCACCTTTTATAATCTTTTTTTGAGACTTTAGTTTCGGTAATTTGCCCTTAAACTCTTCTAATCCAAGATAATTCAATAACATCCGATGCCGCTGAATCATCATCATTCCCATTTTTGGCTTAAGAGGTTCCGTATATGCCAATCGCTCGAAGACGACTAATTGAGGTGGCCATTTACGAGGAAAGACATTAGTCATACCAACCCTACGTTGAGCTTTCAGAGTTGTTGAAAGAAGTTCGGCAGACAAACTGCTGCCCGGAACTATAACTAAATTGGCATAATATCTATATTTCCTCGATATTTTCCTGAAATAACCATAATCGTCAAATGAGCGTTTGAAATCAACCGTTTCCACATTGATTTCTTCTGGTATTGTGGCAACCTCGCTCAAGAAATTTGCGATAGCGGGTTTACATAGTAATGTGACTCTACACCCTTGTTTCTTGACAAACAGATCGACATATCCCTGAAGAGCAGAAGTCAAGACGACCGCATCGCCAAAAACCTGCTGGAATAGAATCAGGACTTGTCCTTCTTGCCCATATCGAGGAGAAATTCTGTTTATCAGATTTCGCCATATAGCATAGATGGCTATCAAAAGTCTTTGCATAATTTAATACGTCAGATAGTCCTTTGCCAAGTGATTTTGTACATAATCTCTGACACCAGTCTCAACATCCATGAAATCTCTTGGATAGCCAATACCTGATAATTGTGTCATATCAGCCTGAGTGTAATATTGATATTTACCACGCAGTTTCTCCGGCATATCGATATAACGGATGTTCGGCTCTTTTCCTAAAGCTCTGAAAGTAGCTTCAGCTAATTCTCGGAAGCTTTGGGCACGCCCCGTTCCAACATTGAATAGTCCTTTTATGTTCTGATTCCTTAAAAGGAATAATATGACGGAACAGATGTCCTTCACATAGACGAAATCCCTCAACTGTCCACCATCCTCATAGTTTGGATTGCACGATTTAAAGAGCCTTATTTCACCATCCTGCATAATCTGATTAAATCCATGGAACACCATCGAGGCCATTGATCCCTTAAAATACTCATTCGGACCATAGACATTGAAGAATTTCAGTCCTACGTGCTGCCTTGGGAACACTTGAGCCTGATGCTTTACCCACAAATCAAAGAGTTGTTTCGAATAGCCATAACCGTTGAGCGGCCGCAATTGATCAATATCCATTCGGTCACTAAAACCTAAGTTCCCGTCACCGTATGTAGCTGCACTACTGGCATAGATAAAACTAATCTGCTTCTCTGCACAATAATTCCATAATGCTTTCGTGTACTCAAAATTATTCTCCCAAAGATAGTCAAAGTTACGCTCTGTCGTGGATGACTGGGCTCCCATGTGGATAATAGCCTCAACATTTTCGTAGGTAGGCAATTCTTCCAGAAATTTTGATTTGTGAACATACTTGATATAACGTTTATTACGCATGTTCATCCACTTGTCTGTCTCTGCGATATTATCGACGATAACGATATCATCACGACCTTCATCATTCAACGTGTGTACCACGCAACTACCGATAAATCCGGCTCCTCCTGTTACAATAATCATATCTCTTAATTTTGGTTATTAACAATTAATTCTGCACATTCCTTCAGACTGGCAACATAACTGACTCTCTCATATTTTCCTGCCTTCACCTCTGATATCACTTCTGGTTTCTCATTATTACCAATCAGGAATCCGCGACAAGGCATTTCTTGGCAGATAGCACAGTCTCTGATTTTATCACCAATGGCATAGCTCTTTCCTACTTGAATGTTATAGTCAAGTATAGCCTGCTTGTACATTCCGAGCTTGGGCTTTCGGCAATTGCATTCCTTCCTGTATTCAGCCACCTGCGCATCAGGCAGATGAGGACAGAAATAGACATCAGCAATCATCACACCTTGCTGTTTCAGTGTGGAAATCATCCAGTCGTTCAGTTTCTGGAAATCTTCTTCCGTATAATAACCTCTACCGATCCCCGACTGGTTGGTGATAATAATGAGGAGATAGCCAGCCTCTTGAAGGGTTTTCAGCGCATCCACCACTCCCGGCAAGAACTCGAAATCTTCAATCTTATAAAGATAGTTTTTCTCCACATTGATCGTTCCGTCACGATCCAAGAAGATGGCCTTGTTCATTTCTTTGCCTCCATTTCTGCAAGCTTAGCCTCTGCCATCTCACATAGGATATGGATGATATTGATGTGGCACTCCTGCACACGGGCCGTCACATTACACGGCACGATGATAGACATGTCTGCCTCGCGTCCAATCTTTCCACCATCTTTGCCCACCAGACAAGCTGTCGTAGCCCCAATCTCCTTGGCCTTCAGCATGGCACGATAGACATTCTCACTGTTTCCACTCGTACTGATGCCAATAAACACATCACCCGGCTTCACATGACCCTCAGCCTGACGGGCAAACACATCATCATAGCCATAGTCGTTGGAAATAGCTGTCATCGTGGCCACATCAGCATTCAATACCACGGCAGGCCATGCCTTGCGCTCCTTGACAAATCGCCCCACTATCTCACCTGCGAAATGCAGAGCATCAGAGGCTGAGCCACCATTGCCACAAGTCACTATCTTACCGCCGTTGGCGATACATGTTACGATCTCATTAGCCAAAGAAGCAACAGTGTTGAGCAGTTCTTCATTCTCCAATAGCCCCTGCTTCACCACAATGCTGTCGCCAATACGCTGTTTGATTAATTCTATCTGTGTCATCACTATTCACTTTTCACTTTGTTGATGATATTTGTGGTCGATTTTCCTTCCACAAAGGAAATCAACTCTAGTTTACCGCCTCTTGACAAAACGATATCACGACCAACCACCTCTTCCGGCTTATAATCACCACCTTTTACGAGTACGTCAGGCTGTATCTTCTTGATCAGCTCGTAGGGCGTATCCTCGTCGAAGATCACCACATAGTCGATAAAGCCCATGGCCGACAGCATCTCTGCCCTATCCTGCTCATTGTTTACAGGACGCGAAGGGCCTTTCAACCGCTTCACAGAGGCATCGCTATTTACACCCACTACGAGTATGTCACCCAATGTAGCTGCCTGTTGCAGATAGCGCTTATGACCTACATGCAGGATATCAAAACAGCCATTGGTGAAGACGATCTTCTTCTGGGCATTGTCTTTACGGAAATGAAGAACCTCCTCTGGTGATAAGATCTTATGTGAGATCCCGTGATCCTCATTAGATATATAGTCGCGCACCTCCTGCCAATAAACAGACGAAGTTCCTACCTTACCCACCTGAATACCTGCCGCATAGTTGGCGATATCCACTGCCTCGCGGATAGGCAATCCATTCGACATACAGGTAGCGAGATAGGCTATCGTCGTATCACCAGCACCTGAAACATCATATACTTCACGAGCCAGCGACTTCACGAAATAAGGTTCACCATCACCTACCAATACCATGCCTTTGGCACCAAGTGTCGCCAAGATATATTTGCTGTCACTGCGCTTGCGCAATTCCTCGGCAGCTTCAATAATTTCCTCCTTCGTCTCAGCCTTCTTACCTGTCAAGATCCGAAGTTCATTGAGGTTGGGCTTCAGTAGCGTAGCACCATAATATTTGCCATACTTAGGATCCTTCACATCAATCACCACAGGGATATTGTTCGCCCGCGCCATTCTGATGATCCCCTGACAAAACTCATGCGTCAGCAGACCTTTCAGATAGTCAGACATCAGGATTAGGTCGAACTGACTGATGTCCTCCTGAAGTTGATGAAGCATTGCATTAGACTCCTGTTTTGTAATGGCATCCGTATCCTCCACATCCAAGCGAAGGATTTGTTGGTTATTGTCTGCAAGGAAACGCGTCTTGATGGTCGTGCTGCGCTGTAGTTTGCTCACGAGCTTAGCGTCCACGCCCTGCTCACTGAACTGCGCCATCAGCCTGCGACCGTTGTCATCGTTGCCCACGATTGACATCATCGACACCTGCTGATTAGCAGCAACCAAGTTGGCAGCGACATTCGCAGCACCGCCAAGAACACTCCGTTCAGACTTCTTTCTAAACACTGGCACAGGAGCCTCTGGAGATATTCGACGGACATTACCACAATAATAAGTGTCAAGCATTATATCCCCAACTACTAAAATTTTTTTCTTTTTTATACTTCCTAAATGCATCATAATTAATATCTGCTTTTATCTGAAGAAATAAAAAAGTTTACTCTATTGTCAATATAAACTCCCAAATTCTCCAAACGCCTGTTAATTTTAAAATAGCCCCAAAGCATCTCCCTTAATCTATCTATCACAACACAACTCAAAAATACAACAATTGCAACTCCTATCCACAATGGAATAAAATACAATTTTTCAAAGTACTGTTGCCAATTTAAACCATACCATAACATATTTCTCACTAAGCTATTGTCATGTATAAGATATACTCCAAAAGTGTATGGAGCTAAACGAATTATCATTCTAAAAATAATATTATTTGGCATTCTTGAATCTTTAAATTGCAAAAATATGATAAGTGACAAGTAGAAAGAAACACCATTATAATGATAAGCAACAGGATAAAGTGCCCCCCCCATATAAGATTTCACCATAGAGGGGATTAAGCTAATTAAGCAGATACATACAGACACTATTAAAAAAGTTCTAAATCTTAGATACTTCTTAATTAGTAAAGGCATATCAAATCTACGTAAATAGCAACCTGTAATATACAAATATATAAACCAGATGAACGAATTTCCGCTATTAAATTCCAAAGAATAACCCCAAGGAAACCTTAACAATACCGTTGTTCCTGTTATCATTACAACAATCATTAATAGGTCATAATACGGTTTTCTTAGATTTTTAACAGCTTGATTCAAAAAAGGAGAAATAATCATGAGTCCCAAATATTGTCGCACAAACCAGTGATTACCTATACTCAAAGGGAACAAAGATTTGGCTAATCCTTTTATGATTGTATGATTGTCGGCAAGCCCCAAAACAAAGAATAATAGAACAAAGAGCAAACCATAAAAAAGAGTTTGAAACCATACACGTATGAAACGATATGATTTTAGTTCTTTATCATACATAAAATAACCGGTAATCAAGACAAATATATTCACTCCGACACTACTAATAAGCATGATGAATTGAGACAAACAAAAATTTGTAATGCCAATATTCGTCAAGGGTATAGTAAATGGAGATTCTGTTTCGACCAAAAGAGCACGATTTATACCATGAGCATAAAAATGTATTATGACAATCATAAACATTGCTAATACCCTTAGAATCTCAAAATTCGAAAGTCTCTGTTGATTTTTCATAAAAATTAAGTACGGAATTTTTCTTTTTTATTTAAATGAGTATCTACTTCTTATCATGACCACCTCAACAATATATATCTTTCAATTCCTCATAAGACTCTGTAATTAAAATAATCTGAGCCCAAATGCTCTTTATATTTTTGCACAGAGACTTCAAAATTAATATCAATGGAATAATAGAGGAGGCTTCAATAAAGAAGTATCTTATAACATTTATCGCCAAAATAAATATCTGAAGAGCAATATTTTTCTTTTGGAACAACCTAGTTTGTGCCTCTACAATCTTATCGCCATCAACTATCTAATTGTCGGGCATAACATCCTCTACAAATAGTAAGTGTTTTTATTTTTTAATGAAACATTATATTGATTGGAACATAAATACTAAAAATATTATCTACCATATAAGACATCATCTGATAGATCTATCTCGTAAATAATCTCAGACAAAACAATATTTTCAAGAATTTCTGTTTTTTGTTCGATAGTGCTATAATATAATCACAGAATTCTCTTACAGCCCCTTCACCACCTTTCGCACTACAGACATAGTTAACATTTTCTTTTATCCTTTCTATTGCATCTGAAGGGGAAGCTGAAAGACCACAAATTTTCATACAATTCAAATCGTTTAAATCATCGCCAATATATGCTACATCATTTAAACTGACATTCATTGACTTACAGATATCACGCAGTATGTATGCTTTATTAACGACCCCTTGGTATATATTTGTAATTCCCAACTCTTCACAACGCCTCTGAACAATATCGGATTTACGTCCTGTCATTATAACTGGTGTTATCCCATAATCACGAATATGTGACAATGCATACCCATCTTTTATGTTAAAAGCCTTCATTGCCTCCCCGGAAGCAGACATATATATCTTCCCGTCAGTTAGAGTGCCGTCTACATCCATTATTAACAATTTGATTCTATTATTCATATATGCTATTCTCAAATATAAGTTTTTATTATTTTTCACCTATTAATACAGCCAAAATAATCGGGCAACATTTCTGTATGATAGAAAATCTTCATATATCAGCAGCCTCCAGTACTTCTATACAAATTATGACTACTAGAAGCCTTATATAAATGGGTGTCGCCATAGACTCGAGAGTTCATTATTGCTAAGAGAATTTTCTCAACGAAGTATTATTTTAGGCAAATTAGTTACACATAAGTACGTACTATAACAGTCGGTTCTATAACACAATCCTCAGCAATTACGACATGATCTCCGATCTTTGCTCTTGTCGAAACATATGCCGAGTCTATTCTTATATCATTACCTCGGAAATGCCATCTGGTTCTTAAAGTCTTTGCGTACTTTACAAATTCAACTGGCAATATGAATTGAAGAATTCTTTTTATTCCCATTGTTTTAGATTATATTACTATTCCTGCCTTAACTATCATTTGCCAAGTAATTGTGCCTACAAGATGATTGCTTTCATCAACTATTGGCAATGAGTTAATATTTCTCTCTTTGATAAATACAAGTGCATCAACAGCAAGTTTATCTTTATGTAGAGTATAGGGATTTTGATTCATTACATCTTCAACTGATACAGAATATATATCCACTTTTTTCTCAAGAATTCGCCGAAGATCACCATCAGTAAGAATACCACAAAGAGTATTCTCGTTGTCTACAATGGTAATTATACCAAGCCCTTTCTTTGACATTTCCTCTATAGTCAACATCAATGAAGTACCCTTATGAACAAGAGGAATAGAGTCACTTTTTGCCATTAAATCATCTACAGTTAATATCAGTTTCTTTCCTAGAGATCCTGCTGGATGGAATTTCCCAAAATCAGACTGAGTAAACCCATAGATTCCGCTTGCTACTACAGCCAGAGCATCGCCATAGCAAAGGGTTACTGTCGTACTAGATGTAGGAGCTAAGCCTAGATAGCATGCCTCTTCAAATTTTGGAAATATCTGAGAGATATCTGCAGACTTTGCTAGAGTAGAGTGTGGATTTCCCGTAATGGCGATTAACTTTGATCCTATCATTTTAATATTAGGAATTATTCTTAATATCTCGTCACTTTCTCCGCTATAACTAATCATAATCACTATATCTTCTTTCGTGACCATACCAAGATCACCATGCATAGCTTCTCCAGGATGAAGATAAAAAGAAGGTGTGCCCAAACTCGCTAGTGTGGCGGCTATCTTTGTCCCAATATGACCTGGTTTTCCCATACCAGTAATGATAACTTTCCCCTTACAAGCAGTTATTGAATCTAATATTTCCACAAAAGCCTCATCAAGAGCATCTCGAGTTTTCTTAAGAGCTTCAATTTCAACATCGAAAATTTTTTTTGCTTCAGCCAATTTATCCATGATACAAGATTATTTACTTAAATAATAGTTTTTCAACAAGAGCAATTTGTTCAGGAGTATCTACTCCTATCGTTTGCCAGTTGGTCTCTTTAACTCTAATCTTTAACCCATTCTCAATCACTCGAAGTTGCTCTAACGATTCTGCCAATTCCAATTCTGTTTTTGGCATCTTACTATATTTCTTCAAAAACCAAACTTTATAACCATAAGTTCCGACATGCTTAAAATGAATATGGTGCTTCCCATCTCTCTCATAAGGGATTGTGTATCGAGAAAAATAGATAGCATCTCCATTTATATCAGAAATCACTTTAACAACATTCGGATTTGTTATCTCACTTTCCTCTTCTATCTTCTTTTTCAGTGTACCCATATATACACTATCATCTTCAAAAGTGCTTATTAAATCCTGAACCATCTCTGGGCGAATTAATGGTTCATCACCTTGAATGTTTAATACTATATCATCAGAATCCAAATTTAGAATATCTGCACACTCTGCTAGACGATCAGTTCCGCAAGTATGGTCTGTTGATGTCATCAGAACTTTACCTCCAAAACCAATAACGACATCAAAAATACGTTGGTCGTCAGTAGCTACATAAACATCTTTCAAACAAGAAACTCTCATTACATTTTCATATACCCATTGAATCATAGGCTTGCCGCCTATAGTTGCTAAAGGCTTTCCAGGAAATCGAGATGAGCCATATCTCGATGGTATAATCGCATAAAAATTCATATTACACTGATATAATTAGTCGTTTGCACATGTATCTTCTTCATACTTTAACTCTTGAAAAGAATATTTACCTTCAATAGCCTCAAGAGATGTGTTCTGTTCGTTTAGACGATACTCTACATATTCTCGGACAGCCCCTTCACCTCCCTTTATAGAACATACATATTTTACTTTATCCTTAATTTTTTACTGAATCTGACGGGCAGGATGAATAACCACCATGTTGTATACATGGCAGATCGTTAATATCCATAGCTATGCAAGCAAAGATTTCACTACGTTTTCAAAATCTTTCAAATACAGCATATTGGGGCCGTCACTCTTTGCTATTTCTGGATTAGGATGTATCTCAAAGAAAAAGCCAGTCGCGCCAAAAGCCTTAGCTGCCAATGCCATCGCAGGTACAAATTCACGATTTCCACCAGTCTTACCCCCTGCTGCTCCTGGCCTCTGTACAGAGTGGGTGCAATCCATAATGACTGTATCAGTAAATTTCTTCAAATCAGCAATGTTCCGGAAGTCAACAGCAAGATTATTATAACCATACATATTGCCACGCTCTGTAAGCCAAACCTTATCATTACCACTTTCTCGCACCTTCTGTACAGGATACTCCATATCCATACCGCCCAAAAATTGGGCTTTCTTAATGTTTACTATCTTGCCTGTTTTTGCAGCTGCCACGAGTAAATCCGTCTGCCGGCACAAAAATGCCGGTATTTGTAATACGTCTACGACTTCCCCAACGGGGGCTGCCTGATAACTTTCATGTATATCAGTTAGAAGCTTTAGACCATATTTCTCACGAATATCACTCAACATGGTCAATCCCCTCTCTAGTCCAGGACCACGGAATGATCTAATAGAGGTTCGATTAGCCTTATCAAAGGATGACTTGAAAATGATGTCCAAATCATATTTCTTATTCAGCCTAACGAGTTCTACTGCCACTTCATTTAAACATTCTTGCGATTCTATAACGCAAGGACCTGCAATTAATTTAAATTTACTCATATTTCTTATTTGTTTCCTTTTTCTATTTCCAGAATAATATTAGCAAACTCCTCAAGACTAGATGGTAACCAAAATCTGTTAGTGCTTTTCTCCTTAAAACACTTCATATAATTCTCAAATTTTTCACCGATTTCCCCCTGTTCACCTTTAATTCCTTTATATAATAACATTGCATCGCACTTATCTCCAAAATATATTTCAGAAGTAAGCGCTGCTGCAGATTTGGTGGTGATAAACACCTTGTCTTCAAAAGGCGTGTTCATTTGTATCAATTCCCATGGTACAGATGTTGAATGCGCAATATGAATACCTAATCCTTCGTAACGATTTTCCTTGATACGTGGATGACGCTTAATTAAAACATTATCTCCTCCAACAATTTGGGCTAAAAGCTTAACATACTCTAAATCTTCATGATTGTTAAAGAAAAAGGCATCACCACACTCAAAGAATATATATTTTTCATGATAATCGTCCTCTGTAGGGCTGTAATTGAACATTTTATTTAAGACCTTTAATAGAGCAGTATTATCACGAGAGAATTTTAGGGATGGAATAATAGCATAAGGGAAATCATATTGTACTAACTCTGGGGCTGCAAAAAAAAAGCCTTTTATGCTTTGTTCGATATTATGTCTTCCAAATAAGAATGTCGACAAATTTTCTAATAATCGTCTTGTAAGTCCTTTTTGACTCCCATATAATTGTGTATAACTTAAATATGAATCTTCAAATCTATAACAAACTAATTGGGGATTCAAACTTTTACACACGTTGAATATGCATTCTGGCAAAGCACCAATTCCATTAAACAACAAAACATCATATACTTGATTGAAATCAGGAATAATACTGTTTAATACTATTTTGGGAAATAATAAAGACTCTATAAAGAGTATATATTTGGGTAATTTTTCTTTCTTTGAGTATTTATCTCCACAGAATGTTAAAGGAGTCTTTGCTAAATAACAATGTTTAAAGGCTTCTGTTTTTGAGAGTCTATCACATAATAAATCAGCGCCAGAAGTAGAATTATAAATAATAATATCTGCCTCTGCTTCTGCATAGGTAGTAAGACGAAGATTAACAGCAGTCATTAACTGGAATACAGAATCAACTAAAAATAACACTTTCATTTTGTCAATAACGATTTATTAGAAGTAACAATATATCGAGTATAATATGAAAAACCAAAAATAAAAAAGAATTCAGCACCATAAATAGCTGAAGTAATAACAGAGATGTAGGCTAAGAAACAAGAAATCGTAGCAGCATATCCCAAATTAGTATTTCCAATGCTTGACAATTTTCTACCAATTAAAATACAAAACATAAAATAAAGTACCAATAGTATTACACCACCCAAAGTTACAAACTCAAATATTTGATTATGTATTTGAGCTTTATAATTTTCGATGTCAACAAAATAATGATAAAACTGGGATTCACTATATTTTCCTATGCCCAACCAAAAATGCTCTTTCCATACCTCTAATGCATTTGTCCACATATAAATTCGAATTTTCATAGTATCGGTTCCCTTTTCAAGATTATTTTCAATCAACCCTGATAAAGAATCTAAATATAGTAGGAAAAACGCACCAATATTTCCAATAATATATACAATCCAAAAGAACCAATAATTAAATATTTTTTTTAACTTTTTCTCTTTCACCAAACAATAAAGACAAAAGAAAGTAACTATCTCAACGAGCATTGTTGTAGATTTAGTTAACATAATTGTAATACCAACTAAAAAATAGAAAAAATAACTTTTGTCTTTTCTATATATAGCAATATATGACAAATGAATTAACAAATATAAAGGTATGATAATTGTTAGACCATTCTTTGATCCAAGAAAATATACCGTAAGTTCTTCTCCTCCACCTCCAATTATAAATATTGATAACACATTCAAAATAAGAAATATAATTGCCATCACATGGAAATTATATATAATATGTCGATAATCTGTTATATTTTTATCTAAAAAGAATGCAGTCCCAAGCATAGGTATTGCGCAAGAGAGTGCTCTATAGATATTACCATGATTATATAGCGTTGATATCAAGATTACGATTACCATTGCCAAAACCATATATGTAAAATTGCTATGGTTTTTCCCTTTTATCCATTTCCAACATAATAAAATAAAAATAAGTAATTTACCCGAATTAACAAAAAAATCCAAGACTGGTATTACATTAAAAATGAATGGCTTCATTAAAAAAAAGAACACCATGCAGTAAAAGGGAGTTATTTTTTCTTGATGAAATCTTAAATCCATAGATTATACCATATATCAGTTCTTATTTCCTTTGTTATACAAATTCTGTTTGAATTTACTACTTGTTACTAAGAAAGCAGGAAAGAAACATAAACAAATAGAATTCTTTACAAACTATTTATATCATTATCATTTAGACTCACTATCTATTGTAAACTGTCAATTTTGACGTCCAGGCTTGAAAACCACCATTTTAGGTAGTTTTTGCCACCTGACGCGTCTAAACAAGATTAAATTTTATTATTTTTTAATGCCAATGGTCATTGGCAACATGTTCTCGTAGTCTGTTCTTCCTTGCATGATTGCCTTGAAGAATTCCTTAAAATACTCTAGCGTTGATACACCACACATCTTGCATGTCTCGATAAATGTATGGTAAATAACAGATACTTCAGCACCATCATGGCTACCAAAAGTCAGCGAGTTCTTGCGTCCCTTCGGTAGCAAGCGATCAGAGATCGAGCGGTTGCGCTCTACTGTCATAGGGCGTAGGGTGCGTTCAGCAAGTGAATTATCGATACTGTACCGGCTATCTTTCAGATATAAGATGAGCTGGTTCCAGAAACTGTTCAGATAATTAAGAGCCTTATGCATCAGGTCTCCCCTCATACCACTTGTGTCAGCCATGAGCTTGTCTAACCGTTGACGCATTTTATGTATGATTTTGGAGGTCACTTCTCCTTGTCGTTCTTGCAGTATCTGCTGTGGAGTAAGATGTCTCAATCGGTACTGTTCTTCCAGATCATACAGTCTTCCGATATTCGAGATAAAGTATTCGGCGTCAGCATCCTTGCCTTGTTCCTGAGCATACTTAAACTTGGCTCTGGCATGGGCCAAACAGCACAGATGATCCACGTCTACAAGCTCCTTATCCAGATACATATAGACATTAAAGCCATCCGACTGGAGTGCGTCAATCTCAGTCTTACCAAGGAAATCGCGAAGCACCTGACGTCCACGGCTACCATCGTCGTAGAAATAGACTGCTACCTTAGCCTCCTTGTTCACCATACACCAGATGTATTTCTTTCCATACTTACCGGCTACCTTCACTCTGCACCAGGTCTCATCGCAGTTTACAACAGCGCCCTTGGCCAGTAGTTTTTCCTTCAGCACTGGAAGCACTTTCTTAAGATAATCAGAGCCCTTTACAAACCAGTTGAATACGGTGTTGCGGCTAACGTTCATCTTGTTATTCAGCAGACGTACCATCAACGGACTTTGTTGCCAACTGATATCTGTGAAAGCAGGTCATTTACTTTCTGCTGAAGGGTCTTGTTCTGAGTGGTAAGATCAGCTACCTGATTAGTCAGCCTGTCGATGGATTTCATCAGGTTCGACTGGGTCTTCACATCCTGCTTATGGGTATCCCTCAGGTCCTTCACCATATCCTTCAGTTCCTGGTTTTCCTGTGCCCGTTCATCCTCGCGCTTAACAAGGAAGTGTATCATTGAAATCAACTGGTCCTTTTCCATAGAAACGTATGGATCTTCCGTTGCCTTCATATTTATCCTCGCCAATGTGTCACCCATCAAATCTACAAATCAATATGAACTTCGTGCTCTTGTACTGAAGGTTTAGCTCGACGTCCCATAAGGGGGAAGTCAACTCCTCTATCGAGATGTTATTCGGAAGACCCTCAGACGTTGTCAAACGCTCGGCTCTGCCACTTTTACAAAGTAAGCAGCCAATTCTGACGTATAGCCCCAAAAGGTTGCCCTTTCAGGTAAAACACATTAAAATTGACTAAGTTTTTTATTGTTTTTTAA
>OCVV011341697.1_pt1 | contig 15729 bp, 13 predicted proteins | sample 1539721 | NCBI WGS metagenome assembly OCVV01 (sample SAMN02144230, study PRJEB22623) | gut metagenome | biome: sheep rumen | host: Ovis aries | place: New Zealand
ATATGGTCTCTGAGAATGCCAACGACGCACTGAACGCTCTGAAAGTAGCAAAGTCTTAATCCTTGTTTTGGTGGGATATGGTCTCTGAGAGATTATATTAACAGACATTATCACATCAGATTTGACGAGTCTTAATCCTTGTTTTGGTGGGATATGGTCTCTGAGAAGGCGAGGCCGCACAATCTATATTGCAACAAGTGTCTTAATCCTTGTTTTGGTGGGATATGGTCTCTGAGTATAGTGTGAAATACCCTGACGGCGTGACGTTGGACTAGTCTTAATCCTTGTTTTGGTGGGATATGGTCTCTGAGCAGGGCTTTGCCTACACCAGCACCAAGCGTGATGCGTCTTAATCCTTGTTTTGGTGGGATATGGTCTCTGAGTAAAAAGAAAGGATAAAAATGTATTCTTACTAGTCTTAATCCTTGTTTTGGTGGGATATGGTCTCTGAGATTTTAATTTCACAACCAAAGAGGGCAGACTCAATGTCTTAATCCTTGTTTTGGTGGGATATGGTCTCTGAGCCTTCACAGACTTCGGCGAAGAACTCGACTAAACTGTCTTAATCCTTGTTTTGGTGGGATATGGTCTCTGAGAACTCGAAAGTACCACTATCGTCAGCATCGCCGAGGTCTTAATCCTTGTTTTGGTGGGATATGGTCTCTGAGGGTAATGGAGAACTACCACGGGGTGGATTCAAGAATCAAGTCTTAATCCTTGTTTTGGTGGGATATGGTCTCTGAGTCGAATCCTATTTATAACGTTGTATGTGATGAGAGTGTCTTAATCCTTGTTTTGGTGGGATATGGTCTCTGAGTCAAGATTATTGAAAACGATTTCGGAAACAAAGTGTCTTAATCCTTGTTTTGGTGGGATATGGTCTCTGAGTTCTTAACATGCTCAAAGTCTATGCCCAGAAGTGGAGTGGTCTTAATCCTTGTTTTGGTGGGATATGGTCTCTGAGTCTCGTCACCACTGCCCTATGAAAGCTGAGTCAAGCTTTGTCTTAATCCTTGTTTTGGTGGGATATGGTCTCTGAGTATGCTTAAAGAAGGAGCAAGTCACCACTTTATAAAAGGTCTTAATCCTTGTTTTGGTGGGATATGGTCTCTGAGTCCGTCTGTGCGACAATCGCAAACGGGTAATCCGTGTCTTAATCCTTGTTTTGGTGGGATATGGTCTCTGAGTATGCAGAGTAAGGACATATACATCGCAGTATGTTGGCGTCTTAATCCTTGTTTTGGTGGGATATGGTCTCTGAGTCAGTCAATCAAATTATTCATTAATCCATTAAAATCACAGTCTTAATCCTTGTTTTGGTGGGATATGGTCTCTGAGAATTGATACACATTTATTCATACATTGTTAAACTGTCTTAATCCTTGTTTTGGTGGGATATGGTCTCTGAGACGCAAATGGTGAGACCCTCAAAGATGCCAATGGAGTCTTAATCCTTGTTTTGGTGGGATATGGTCTCTGAGACCCTCAAAGATGCCAATGGTAAGACTGTTTGGGAGGTCTTAATCCTTGTTTTGGTGGGATATGGTCTCTGAGCTTATAAAAAATTTGCATTATGGCAGACAACACAAAGTCTTAATCCTTGTTTTGGTGGGATATGGTCTCTGAGAGCAAATTTTATATCATTCTATTTTGCAACATGTTACATATTAAAAAATCGTTTTTTTGTCTTTTTTTCAGACAAAAAATGTACCTTTTCATATTGCAAAGATACGGATTTTTTTCCAATTATTCTATTATGTCAAAGAACTTTCTCCTCTTTCGAGAGGCTTTCAAAAGAACAAGGTTGTCCTAGACTTGGTGATAACATCGATGTTGATTTCTTGACCGATGACCTTCATGGCCTGAAGGTAGTCGGTAGAGATGGGCACAACGAGGATGCTGTCTTGGTTATCGTAGCATGCCTGCACCTCGGCAAGGTCGTTTTTTATCTGTTCGAACACAGACGAGGACAAGTCGGCCAAAAAGATGGATTTCTGGACACGCGAGCAGCCTTGACGTTCCAGATATTTCACCACTTGGCGGCGGACTTTGTTGCTTTCGATATCATACATTACAAAGAATAGCATATTGCTTGGAGGACGATGTTTGTTGTTGACTAAGTTGAATATGAGCGACAGCCTTTCTTGCAGCGTGGGCAGGGCTTCCACCTCGTCGGCAAGGGGGCGGTTGGGTGGAGCGTTATGGTCCAAGCCGGCGCTATGCATTTTCTGCATGGCCTGGACAAAGGTGAGGGTTTGGCGTTTGCGTGGCATCGGCTACGGGAGGCAGAAGAAGGTCTTGATTAACTGGCAAAGGAGTTCGTTCAGCTCGGCATTGGTGCCTGTGCGGGGCGAGATGACCACCGAGTAGCCCCGTTTGCCGTAGAAGACATTGGTCTCCGCCATGCGGGTGCCCACTCGGGTGCGTATTTTCTTCCCATACTGGATGCTGATGATTTCGGTTACTTCCACGCCTGTAGACTCTATATGTTCTTTCAACGAGGCCATGACCTCCTCCAGCTGGTGTGGCACATAGGCGGGAGGTTTCTCGGTCTTGACTTCGGCATTTGGGTTGAGGATCTTGCGTATGTTGTCCATGATGTCGTTGCCGACATCAGCCTTGGGGGCCTCGGGTGCTTTGGCCGCAGGTGCGGGGGCCTCGGCAGCCTCTTTCTGCAGAACGTGGGCTAGGTCGAAGAAGTCGTAGGTGTTGTCAGTGTCGACATAGGCGGTGAGGTTGACGGGGTCAGCCTGGCTGTTGTAGTAGGCTTCGGGGTCCATGCTAATAAAACAAGCCCGCGCAACATCACAAGTTTTGGTGTCGACCACTTGGTCTATGCCATACTGTTGGGCAAACTGCTGGGCGAAGAGCCGATAGAAGAGGGTGAAGACACCCGCATCGTAGCAACGGTCCTGCAGCCGGAAAAAGAGTTTGAGACCGTCTTGGCTGGGTGACACAAAGCATAGCACCACGCGGCTGTCTTGTTGCAGCTGGACGCGGAGTTGAGAGGGGTCGAGCCCTTTCTCGGAGAGATGGTCTAGGTCGAGAATGAAGTATTGGGTGTAAGCAAAGTTGTCGGTTTTGCGGTAGGGCGGATTGAACATTCCGCAGACGACGTAGGGCAGGTTGCGTTTGAGCTGCGTGTATTGCTTGGGGTTGACGCTGCGCACCACACGCAGCTGCCGGATGAGGGAGGCCGTTTGCTCTTTAGGTGCCTTGATGGCACGCCAGATGTTTTCGAGAGGGACCTTCTGGAGGGGGTCGTTGGGTTGGATGATATGCAGTCCGAGAGAGATCATACGTCCATAGATTTGAATTGTTGGGCTAGTTTTTGGGCATAGAGGAAGATCTGATGCTGACGGGAGCGTTTCTGTCCGCCCATTTCCACCACCTCATCCATGTAGTCGTTGACGGACTGGATGAGCACCCGGCGGCCCAGGGCTTCGAGCCAATAGGAACCGTCGGGCCTGACGGAGTAGTACTCGTCGGTGACGGTGTCCTGCATGAGGAGGGTGAAGACCACGTAGTCTATCCACACGCGGTAGAGCTCTATCACATCATACACAAGTACTGGCCGGTTGTAGTCGTCGCGGTGGAGCACGCCGATGTAAGGGTCGATGCCGGCCTTGATGAGGGCCCCCTCTATCTTGCCGTAGAGCATGCCGTAGCCATAGTTGAGCAGGGCATTGGCGATGTCCATGGCCGGATGTTGGCTGCGGGTGTCGAAACGGTATTTCTCTGGGAGGAAAAGACTCAAGACCTCAAAATAGATTTTGGAGGCCACGCCTTCCCAGCCCCTGAGGGTGGCAGAGACATCGGACACCACCTCGCCACTGATGCCCCCCACTTTGGTGCGGTAGTCTTCGAGGCGGCGGATAGCCGTGGCCACTTTGTTTTTCAGGACGGTGTCGTCGGTTTCCATCATCAGGAGGAGGGCTTGCTGGTTCTCGATTTTCTGACGCAGGACTTCCTTAATCCATTCTAAGGCCTCGTGGGAGAGTGAGAAATTGAGCTGCCCCTTACGTATGGTGGAGACGGAGCCGTACTTGGGACTCCAGATGCGGCCAAAGACCTTGCCGGACTTGTCGACAAAGAGTATCTCTATCTCCCGTTCGATGGCCAGGAGGACGGCATCGCTGGTGATTTGGGCACCACGACCGATGTGGATGGTCTTGATGCCCTCGGCCGGGATGCGTTGGCGACCGTCGGCATTGGTGATGACGAAGCCTTGGTTGTCGCGATTGAGGCAGGTGCCATAGGTATTTAAGACTAGTTCCATGGTTTAGCAGATATTACATCCATTGACAAGATGAAGGGTTTGACGGGCGCGGGTCATGGCAGTGTAGATCCACTGGTAGGTGCTTTTGATGGGTTGGAACATGAAGGGGTCGGGCAGGTCCACGTAGACCTCTTCCCACTCGCCGCCCTGGGCTTTGTGGCAGGTGATGGCGTAGCCGTAGTTGCAACGCAGGGCGTTGAGGTAGGGGTCGAAGCGCAGAGCGTCGGCAAAACGCTGCGGGTCTTTCTGGGTGATGCCTTTCTTTTTCATGCGGTTGATGAAGTTGAGGAAGAGAGCCTGCTGTTGCACTTGGCTGAGGTTGACAGTTGGGGAGGTAAGGGTGTCTTCTATCATGAGGATGAGCCGTTTCTGTTTGGTGAAAAGCTCTCTGACCTCCACTTTGCGCATGGTGAGGCCAGCATGGGGTATGGGCTGGTCGGCAACGCTGACCACCTCCACCATGTCGCCGTTCATCAAGCCGCAGATGTTATTCTGCACCACCATCAGCAGGTCGCCTTTCACCACCGGGCCACCGCCAATGCCCAACTGGCTGCGGATGGCTAGGGAATGGCGCAGACACGAACGGTTGGAACGGCAGATGAGGGTGGAGTGGTTGAAGCCGTGCTGCCGTATGTTGTCGACATAGTGCTGGATGAGGCTGGTGATAGAGGGATGGAGGGTGATGTTGTTGCAGCCCGAGAAGGGGAGGTAGTCGCGATAGTTGTATCCGCGGTAGGCGGTCTTGTCGGGCGGGGCAGCCTGGAAGCATGCCCGTATGTGCTGCGAGACACGGATGATGTCGTTATCCTCGCCTTGCCGGACAATCTCGGTGAGCTGGGCCAGGCCCGCCTGTATGGCGAAAGCCTGTTGGAAGTACTGCGGATAAAGGGCCGGGGAGAAAGCCTCGGTAATCGGTGGAAGCTGGCAGGGGTCCCCTACGAAAAGGTACTTGGAACCGGGGCGCTGGTCGTAGTCGAGGAGCTCTTTGAGCAAGCGGCCTGAGCCGAACATGGCCTGGGTGATGTTGGTGTCGGTGCGGTCGGCCACCATAGAGGCCTCGTCAACGATATACACCATGCCGTCCTGACTCTCATCGGGTTTGACGGTGGAGGGTTCGAAGGTGAGGTAGAGCTGGCCCGAGATTTCCACCCGCGAGGTGTCGACATTGCTCAGGTCTTGGTTGAGGCCGTTGAAGGCATAGACCATAGAGTGTATGGTGGTGGCCTCGTCGTCGCCACCGGTGATGTTGGACAGTATTTTGGCTGCACGTCCTGTGGAGGCCAGGAGACGATAGGGGCGTTTCTGTTTGGCAAGTTCGGCAATGAGGAACTTCATGAGGGTGGTCTTGCCGGTGCCCGCATAGCCCACGAGGATGAAGACGCGCTGGTCAGGTGAGTTGACAAAGTCCATCATCTGCGCGAAGGCCTCTTGTTGGCCCGGCTTGAGGACTATGTTATCAGAGTGATTCATACTGGCGGAATTTGACAAACTGGAACTTTACTTTTTTCTCACCCCCAGGGAGTTCGTCCACCATGCGTCGTGTGGTGGAGGCCACGCAGGGGATATGGTGGGCCTGCAGGCGTTTGAGCAGGGCCACGGTGAAGGTCATCTCGCCCATGAGGTGCACGGTGACATCGCCCATTGCGGCCAGGGACAGCACCTGGCGGAGGTAGTCGTCGGCCAGAGCGGCGATGTGCTGCTCGTCGCTCTCCGGGTCGATGTCGGGGAATGGGAGGTCGCGAACGGGGCCATAGAACTTGTTGGCCGCCGCCGTCTGCCCGGCATCCCATTGGGCCGAAGAATGGTTGGTGAGGTTGATGAGCATGGTGGGTCTACAGTTTAATTGTGCTTTTGATGGTGTCAATATAGTTTTGTAGTTTCGTTACTATATCGTCAGGTTTGGAATGACTCGTGCGCATACCGGCATGATTGAAGTCGTTGCGCAGTCCGCTGAGTGGGGTGTATACCGAACATAGGGCGGCAAAACCAGGAGTCGCTTGTATGGTGTGAATGGTCTGCAGGTGGTCATGATATTGCTCTTTGAGGGGTTCGTCGGGATGGGACTGTACATAGATGGCAGCCGAGGCCAGGTCGCGGTGTGTTCTGTTCATCCAATCCAAATTCACCTGCCCGCATAGCAGGGTGATGATGCTTTCCTCAAGCAGGGTGGCGGCTTGCTGATAGAGACCATGATCGAAGCACCAGTCCACAGCGGCAAATCCATTTCTGATATCTTCATCAAGGCTGAAGGAGGTAAGACTTTCTTGGATTTTGCCAATCAACGGGTCCAGCTGAGGAATGACGGTGGCATCGATGCTACGGCAGGACTGAGACAACCTTTTGAGAGTCTTGGCAGTGATAAGTTCGGAGCCCCGGCAGGTACGAAGTTCTTTGGTCAGGCTGTCTAGGCTCTTGACAAAGGCGTAGAGGTTATTGGTGTTGTTGTCTTGGCCTTTGTGTTTTTTCATCATGGGGCGGACAACTTCATCGGCCAGTTTGACCAGGGTGGAGGCATCACCGCTACGGATATACTGTCCCGAAGCATAGGTCCAATCCTGTAGTGTTGAGAGGGGCATGAGGTCGACGATAAGGCCCGGCTTGGTCCCCCAGTTGCTGATTTCGTAATTGCAATAGGAGATGCCACCAACAGTGATATTCTTCAAGAACTTGGCATAGTTGCCCAGAACCACGATGAGCATGGGGAGGTATCGGTAGCCGTGTGTGATGTCGAAGTATAGTGTGTCGCCTTCCTGTATGCACTCGCTAAAAACTCGCTGGAAGATTTGCCAAATCTCCTCTTCGTTGTTACCGTCGGGGAGCTCTTTGACAGGGGTGACGGGGAAGGGAAGAGCCATCCGACGGAGGCAGGTTTCGAGACCAGTGAGGGGCTCTTGGGTTTGACGGTCCCGATAGAAACCATCGTTCCAATTTTTGATTTCAGAATCTTTGGTCATGAGAATGTAGGCGGCATCAGCATCGGACCATTCTTCAGACTGCATGAGGTAGTTGAGTGTCACCTCTTGTGCAAAACGCGATTTGCCATAAGAGCGATTATCGTGGTGGTAGTCACAGGGACCGTAGTTGGTGGTGCCTAAGAAAGAGACAAACACTTTTCTGTTCATACTTATGCATTGATTGAGAGTAATTCTTTTTCTAAAATCCGAAACATTTGCTGTTCTATCTTTTTCGGGTCGACGGACTTTTCATACAGACCTAGTTCGGCCAAAGAGATAGGGATAATATGCGACTCCTGACATTTAACTTTCTGCAGGTCGCTCATCTTGTTGTCGGTTACGAAGAGTGCCTTGCTGCCCTGCCCACCATAGTTCTTTACGGCTGTACGGAATTTATCAATATCGAGCGAACTGGTTATATTGGTTTTGCATTCTACAAAGAGCATCTTACGCCCCGTGTTGACAATAACATCTATCTCATTTTTTGTATTGGCTGAGGTGGAGACCTGATTATCGCGCAATGGGAAGATGCAGTTGAGGCGTATTTCTTTTGAATAGCTCCAATGGGAAAGCATGCGGGCTACCTTGTATTCGAACCAACCGGAATGAAAGGTCAGGTCTATCACATGGGGTGACGATATGGCCATTTCTTTGACACCCCACCCCTTGTGATTCAGGACAATCTTGACATGAGGGTCCTGTTTGTCCCATTCTATGTAGGAGAGACCGTCAGAAGCGATGAACAGACCTTGAGAATGCTGTGAGAGTTTGGATTCCATCTCCTTCGGCAACAGGGCAGTCAGCTGGTTGAACAACGAGTAGTTGTACCTGCGCATGGTCTCGATCTGCCGCAACGCTCTTTCGTCCATAGCTGTATACTCTGCGAAACGTTTAAAGTGGTTGAGCGGGTTGCCATGGAGCCGGAAGAGAATGTCCATATCAAACTGGTAATCGTCCCTAGACGACATCGTTTTGAAGTCCCAAAGAACATTGTTCTGATCCATGTAAACCACATGGGCATTGGGCAGCGGCTGGAAGGTGATGCCAAAGAGGTGCGACCACGATTTGAGACCACTGGAGATATTGACGGTGATGTGGTCCTGGGAAAACCTTTCGGCCAGGGACTGTGCAGCCTTGAGTATCTCGCTAGGGTTGGTAGGGTGGAGCAAGACCGTCTCAACGGGAACCATCAGCACCTCTTTTAATCTGTCCAAATAGTGGGCTGTGTCTTTGGAGTAAACCAAGACGACATAGTCCGGCTGTGTAGCAACAATGCCATGATAGACCGGTGCGGGTTGACCTCCAACGAATGAGATATGTACTTTCATGATGGTAGCTAATGTAGAGTCAGTTTGACAAAGCCGAAAACATACCCGCCATCCTCGTCGATGCGGCGCGATTTAGGGAAGTCGTATTCTTGGTATCTGAAATTTTTAGGACGGGCAATAGGTACAATTTTTTCCTTGAAACAGGCTAGCCCCTCGCTCCAGGCCCCTGTGATAAAACGCCACCCAGAGGCATGTCCCAGGCGTAGTATGCACTCCTTACCCTCAAGGCATTTTTGGGATTCTTGAAGGATGTCTCTAATGTTGTCGATGTAGTCTCCAGCACCATCTTTATATTTAGAGACAGATTTCCAGAAGTCTATTTCGTCTTGAAGTAGCTTGGCTGTATGATGATTTATTGTGGAGAAGAGCGTTTCGACGGAACGCATTTCTTCCGGTAGGCTCATTATATTACTGTCTTTACTTTTGGCCCATTTATGCACTTCAGTATTAAGGGCTAGACTGAATTGGGATGTACTGCCCAGCCCAATGGCTTCCACCAATTGGGGCTTGGACTCATCTAGGAGCTGGCTGCCCTGTCTGATATTCAGGTTCACCACTCGGCACGATATTTCACAACCCTTGGAAAAGTAGGCATCTCCTACCCTGAGAAACCTAAAAATGTCATATTGTGGTTCAGACCCTGCAACTGCCTTTTCCACTTGTTGCGCACTGACTATGGTCTTACCACTGCTTATATTTTGTCGGACAGCCATCCTCTCCAAATTGGGAATACGTTCCACTGCAGAAGAAATTACGGCAGTTCGGATAGCTCCTTTTATGGAACTGCCTGGAATGTAAGGTACCCCCATGCCATTGTGTATGGTTTCCTTGAGGGTATCATTGGCTCTGCAATGCGCGTAATTGAGTATACTGCGACGGGCATACATGGCAGGTGTGGCCTGGGGACAATAGGTTTGAACTATCTTCTGAGTGCTTTCCCCCCTTTCAATTGCACTAACCCAATTCGAAACATGATTGGTCCCAATGAGTTTTAATATCTTTTCAGGGTCTATTACATAAATGTATGAGTCTCCCTTTTCATCCCTCACGAGGAAATCAGCGTTATTCTGGAGAAACTGTCCGCTACCAACATGAATTGCTGACAGTGTGTCTATTTTTACCGTACTCATATAATTGTATTGAGAATTAATAGTGTATATTAACGGTGAAGGGTTTACCGCTGCGGAAGACAGGGTGGAGTGTGTCATCATCCCAATTAGGACGCAAATCAACAATTTTGCCTTCGAGAACATGCTTGGTGTCGAAGACAGACCCAACATCAAACATATATATAGACTTCTTGCGGAGATGTCGGAAATGTTCTACGGAACTACCTGCAATAAAACCATTGCGAAAGATGAATGAGTAGCTGGAGTTGTCTAGTTGGATGTGCGAAAAGTCATCCTCAGTAGGAATGAATGTAGACAATAACATTGTAGAGGTGGCTTCTGGCACATCAGCTATTTCAATAGTGTCTCTTTCAGCAACAAATTTTCCTCCACCCACACTTTTGTCAGTGCCTATACCTGCTTCGCCTAAAAGAGTCGTAAGACGAAATAGTTCTTCTGTGACTTCCGTATCGGCATCCACAATAAAATACAGCCCTGCTGAGGCAGAGAAGTACTGCCACTCAAAGAAAAACGGCATCGTGTCACGGTAATCGCGATTGACACCTACCCGTTGCACTACCTGTTTGACAGACGGACACTCCTTGGGACTATCAGAGAGAGGCATGAGGTACTCTTTGTAGAGCTGAGCGTGGTCTATTGTGACTTGCTGGCCGCCAATGAGTTTTTGCCATATAGATAGTTCGACGTATTTTATCTTCTTAAGTTCTTTGCGATATTGATGCTCTTCCATGCCAGAAATACAAATATTAAGATGCCCTATTGGTCGTGGAAGGAAAAGCATATCGCCTATAAAAGGGAACGCTGAGCTGATGGAGAAAGCACGCAAAAAGGCGTCGATGCTGTCGGCATCACCATGTTGAGCTTTAATGGCTGCCAAAGCGGAAGAAATCTCATCGCTGCTCAGGTCGTTGGCAGAGAAGTCATAGTTTTCCTGGCCAGTACCAACGTGCAATGGTGTTAAGTTTTTTAATTTGAATATTGTGTATTCGGCCATGACTTAGTAAGTTTTTACCTCGGGATTATCAAGATTGATGTTGAATTTGACCTGCCCATATCCACGAGAGCCATGGCCTCCGAGATAGTCATCTTCCAACAGGGCTATTGCCATCTTTAGGGTACTGGTAAGCATGCTTTCGTCTTCACCATCGAAGATGTTGAGTACCATGCTTACTTTGAACTGCGCACCGGCAGGGACTCTTTCGAATGTTCGCGGATTGGCTTTTGAGGTGATTCTGTCGATTTGCACTTCTGTTTTGCTCTCGGTGAAAGGCAGGTCAGTGTGGCTGAAATCAGCCGAACACGTATCCAAAGGGGCATCACGTACGATAAGGCGCGAGGGACGGCTATTGTCAGTATCACCCGCAACGCCAAACAAGGCACCGGCTTTCGTCTTGGGGTCTTTGGTGGGTTTACCTTCGTCTGTCGTACCTTCTTTGATTTCAACTAATGAACGCATTTTCCCTTTCAGCGAACTACCTGGAATGTAGGGCTCATTGGTGATGGGATTACGGACTACAAATTTGTCTGGACCACCAATATTCAAAGCGGCATTGGTACCTCCAATATGTAGACCGGACAGAAGCGTTATGGTGCCATTGTATATAAGTTTCTTTTTCAACTGAATCTTTTCCATATTTCTGATTTTTAAATTATTAGTTTGACAATTTATTTTTTCATGGTCAATCTTTTCCACCATAATATTTGTGATAGGCCAGAATAGACTCTATCAGGTTGCAGAAATTATAAAATGTTTGTGGTTTGGTAACGTCCACGTCATTGTAGGCTCGGTCGAAGATGAGTTTAAACAGGTGAAGCCCTTCGTTTTTGTTGTCCCTGCCATAGGCGTAGGCTACCTTCGGCTTGAGCAGAAAGAATGAGTTCTTGTTGTCCTCGAACCCCATCTGTATGCGCTTGATTTCGCCATAGATGCTTCGAATTTTAGAATTGGTGAGGCCTTTTTCTGCCATGAATTTGCCCTTGCTGTCTGCAAATTCAACCATCTTCCTATCTGTCCCTGCTTTTATCCAATTGGAATCGTAAAGAGGGCTTTCATTAAAATTACGTTCTGCGGCTGATTGGCTTGGCCGTTCGGTCGTACGACCGTAGCCGCCTTGTCCTTTATAAGGTTTATATTCCATATTATTATGTTTTTAATTATTATCGGTTCGATATTCCAGTTCTGCCCAGCGTGCGGCAAAAGTCCATAGCTCTATGGGATGATAGTCTGATTGTATTGTTTGCCCATTGAGCGTATTCCGGTTAGGTTGGCAGATTTCTTTTATGCATCTGTCAATTAGTTCTTTTGCTTCCGGGTCTTTGACTCTACTTTTCAGCCGACTCAAATCGTATGTGAGCATCCAATATGTTTTGAATACAGATATTTGGTGAGTATTACGTATATTGGATTGTTTGGTACTGGCATTGGCATAATGGCTCATTATCTTGGAAAGAAAGGATTTGGGCATTCCCCCGCTATCATCACTATCTTTGCCAATAAGGCGGCACAGGGTATCTTTGAGATTTGCTACAGAAGGATACTCTTTGTCCCAGTTTAAAGGCATTGACATGAACGATATGGAATTTTTGTAAGACCCGAAACATGAATGTCCTTTTGCATTGGACTCCTCCAGACCACTTTCTTCAGCCCCTTTCATAATTGGATACTTGGGACTCAGGATGGCTATTCCGCCAGATATGGAAATATTGGGGTTGCCACAACAGTACTCACCGAAATCAAGTTTGATGCGTTCGGCAAGTTTGATGGTCGCGTCCCAGCTACCCACAATAAAAACATCATCACCACCACTATAGACAATGAAGGTGCGCTCAGGTTCTGATTCTCGCCAAATGGTATTAAGGTATCCAGAAAAGAAGAAATCCAATGACCTGCTCAATGCTGCATAGCGTGAAAGTGTTGCCATTTCAGGATTGATTCCCTGTTGAAATATATTGCCTAGGTTGTCAACATCCATCCTTAGCACACCCATGCGAGAGAAGTGTTCATTCTCGCACATTTCTTCGAATGTGGGAACACCATTTCGGTCTATTTCGTTGCCTCCATAAAAGTCGATTCCATATATGTTGTTTATGCCGTTTATTGTGTGCATGAAGTCACAATTGCCCTGGATGCCATTGAGTGTTATGACAGATACTTGGTCGGCAGATGCTCGGAGTTGTTCTGACATTTCTTTAATGTCCCCCTCATGAAGGAGATAGTATACAAATCCTAATCCAGCAGGTTCTATGTGTACTTTGTCCGACCAATATGGCAAAGGTTCCCCCTCTTTAACAACTAGGATATCTGCCTCCCGTAGTTTGGCACCAAGGTTTATCTGGTCTAGCGTAAGGCGTTTTAGATTTAGATTGTCACGTGTATAGACTTTTTCGCCGACAGAAAATTCCTCTCCTGTGATGCTGTCTTGAGTGGTCAAGCCCCCTTGTTTCGATGGAGAGAAGAAAGAATTATACCGACTTGAAATGAGTTGTGCAAACTTGGCAGATTTCTTTTTGTCCCTCAACACGAATAAATTTCCCCAAATATCGCCTAAGTTCTGTCCTTTTTTATGTAGCAAAGCATCTATTGAGAGTGGTACACTGTCTATGGCAACAAACAATGAGGTGCCGTGGACGGCAAAAAAATTCTCTTCAATGTTTTTGATGGATTTCTCCAGATTCACTTTGGTCTTTTTGGTGTTAGGGGCTAGCAAATAGAAACCTCCGCCAGAATTGTATATGACATTGGCTTGGAAGAGGTCTAATTCCTTTAGCAGATACCGTACTACGGCATCGGATAGCAGTCGTAGATAGAAAGACCGCCCTTTCAAATTCTTTGCTGCATACTTAGAAACGATTTGATAAATGTAAGGCTGAATGCCGCTAAAATCGGCTCCAATTAATAAGAATGGGTCTTCTCCTGCCTGTTCACCGTGCTTGTAGTCGTACAAGCATACTGCCAACGCTGCTGTGGTTTTCAAATGGTCATAGAGCGATACATCTGCAAAGTTGATTGTACTTGAAGGTACACAACTTGTGTACTTTAGTAGTAGATTCAAAAGTGTTTCCGAAAAGGCTCGGTAGGTGTTGGCTTGGATGAATTTGAACTCTGTGATAAACTGATTCCAAAGTAGTTCATAGTCTGGATTCGCATCGAATTGATCTTTAGGGAAACAGTTGTCACTTAATTCTAATCGGTGAACCGGAAGATGGTGCCATTGTTCTTTATTTTGTCCACCTATTGTTTCAAGAATCGGTACCATCCTTTTCTTTTTGAAACTGTCCCAAGATGTTTCTTGGGAATCTTGCTCATCTTTGTAGGCTTCAATGGAGGAACGGTCCATACCAGAAGACAGACAGTCGGCTTCTTTGATGATTTTACCCAAATCTGTTAATTGATTGTAATTCAAATGATGCCCTGCTGCTAACTGCTCAAGATTATCTCGTTCGTTCTTTTCTCTGGCATCAGGTAATATAAGTTTATTGAACACACTTCTGTAGTCTTCAATAAACTGGGCTGTCCAAAGGACATGCTTGTGTGTGTATCTGCCTTCATAAAGAGGGCAAAAGATACTCTCCGTTTTACAATAATCACTTAAGTACCGACTTTTTGCCACGCTTCCACTATCGGCCCTTTGGTAGAATTTGCCGATATCATGTAGCATTGCAGCCAAGTAGATTTTCTCTCTTATATTATCTTTCATATTTTTAGGTATTAATCTTTATCGTTGCTAGATCTCGACTTCATTACGATTACGCCATGCCCCATGCTGGAGCCTTTGCCAAGGCCTATGTAACTGGGGAGGGTTATGTTGCTTTTGAACTCTCCGTCGAGACTCATGTACGGAATGCCTTTGAAACGAGTGACCCGAGGCTCGTCGACATGGAGCACCTTACTCTTGATTTCGCCCTCAATGGTAACTCCCAGTCCCTTACAAGCAGAAAGCATATTGCCAATGAGTATTTGCTCCAAGAGCTGAGTACGCTCCACTACACCTTCCAACGACATGTATTTCTGGTAGTTGTCTGGATTGAAGGGCAGCCAGTCGTGCAGGTAGTAGTGGAAGTCAGCATCCCACACTTGCACAAGTGTGCGGTGAGGGACGATGGACTCGATGTCGTATTGAGCGGCAGGTTGGTCCCCCAACGAAAGCATAAAGTTGCGGTTGGCAAAGAACGCCCCTATCTCCTCAACACCTTGGCCAACACAGACAATGGCAGCCTGACCACCAATACGCTTATACTGTATCATAGGATAACGGTAGCGGAAGGATTCGCCCTCATGATTATGGAATAGCACATTGCATCCATCACCTACGGCATGGATTATAGCGCCCCTAAAAAGTGGTATGTCTCGGTACGCTAAATGGTTTTTAAATTTGATTATAAGTGTGTTAACATACATTTTTTGATTCAATTCTTTTTCGCAATCATTTGCGAATATTCATATATTATTGGCATCAATTTTACTATTATCAAATTGCTTTTTTGCTAAAGTTTGATAAGTGTTTTTCATCTATGAGGAGACATAAAGGTCTGCGTAATTATCTCATATTTATCATATTTGCAAAGTGAAGTAAAAAAAAATCCTTTATGTCACTTTGCAAAAATACGAATTTTTTCTCAGAGATAGGAACTTTTTTTTCAAAAAAAAGCAGATGTTACAATACGGGCCATGAAAGGTGTAATGAAGGATACACTGATAACGTTGTCAAAGTAGTATGAGATACCGGACGAAGCACAAAGGATTTGTAAAATTGGGTTGTCCAAAACAAATGTGGGTAATACATATCGCCTATGATATGTTCCGCCCTTGCAGGGCTAGCACGTACCTGGCTGGGTCTGCAGGCTTCTGTAGGCTTCTGTAGGCTTCTGTAGGCTTCTGTAGGCTTCTGTAGGCGGTGCCTACAGCTATATCTGTTACGCCCCTACAGGGCTTGCACGTCTGTGGCTGATATTCTGTAGATTTCTGTAGGCTTCTGTAGGCGATGCCTACAGCTATATCTGTTACGCCCTTGCAGGGCTGGCATGTACCTGGCTGGGTC
>OCVV011244718.1_pt1 | contig 15727 bp, 11 predicted proteins | sample 1539721 | NCBI WGS metagenome assembly OCVV01 (sample SAMN02144230, study PRJEB22623) | gut metagenome | biome: sheep rumen | host: Ovis aries | place: New Zealand
CACCGACCTGGTGAAGAAGCTCTACATGCAGCGCCTGCGCGTCTACGTGTCGGCCCAGAACCTGCTCACCATCAAGAGCAAGAACTTCACTGGAGTGGATCCTGAGGTGCCGACGTTTGGCTATCCTATTCCTCTGAACGTGACCTTCGGTCTTAACGTATCTTTCTAATTGAGAATTGAAAATTGAAAATTGACAATTATGATTACTAAATATATCAAGAAAACGGCCGTTGTCTTCACCATGAGTTGCGGCTTCATTGCAACCCTCACCTCGTGCGGCGATTTCCTCGACGAGCAGGTGCCGCAGGGTACGCTCTCTGACGAGCAGGTGAACACGCCTGAGTACGTGGACAAGCAGGTGACGTCGGCCTATGCCATCTTCATCACTGCCGAGGACATCAATGCTTCGTTCTCGCTCTGGAACTACGACGTGCGCTCTGACGATGCCTACAAAGGCGGATCGACCACCAACGACGGCGACGTGTTCCACCAGCTGGAGGTGTCGCAGGGCATCCTCTCGACCAGTTGGAACCTGAACGACATCTGGGTGCGACTCTACAACTCGCTCTCACGCGTGAATGCCGCCATGCATGCCGTCGAGAACTGCGACGACAGCTACACGCTGAAACAGGAGCGGCTGGCCGAGCTGCGCTTCCTGCGCGCCTACGCCCATTTCCAGCTGAAGCGCCTTTTCAAGAAGATTCCGTTCGTGCTGCGCACCGACCTTACCTACGATGAGTATGGTCAGATCTCGAACACCGAGTTCACCAACGACGAGGGCTGGGCAAAGATTGCCGAGGACCTGGAATGGGCTTACCAGGTGCTGCCTACGACGCAGGCCGACAAGGGTCGCCCCACGAAGGCTGCCTGTGCCGCCTTCCTGGCCAAAGTGTATCTCTACAAGGCTTATCGTCAGGACAACGAGCAGACCAACGAGGTGACCTCCATCAACGAGGCCGACCTGCAGAAGGTGGTCGAGTACACGGCTCCGCAGATCTATCAGGCCGGTGGCTACGACCTGGAGCAGGACATCCACAACAACTTCCGTCCCGAGGAGCAGTTTGAAAACGGCGTAGAGTCTATCTGGGCCATCCAGTACTCGCGCAACGACGGCACGAAGTATGGCAACCTGAACCTGGGCAACGGACTGATCTGCCCGAACATCGTCAACGTGACCGATGGCGGCTGCGACTTCTACAAGCCATCACAGAACCTCGTGAACGCCTTCCGCACCGGTGCCGACGGTCTGCCTCTGCTCGACGACTACAACAAGGCCGACTACGACATGGCTACCGACAATGCCGACCCCCGTCTGTTCCTCACCGTGGGTATGCCCGGACTGCCCTACATGTTCAACAGCGCGTTCATGATGGACCGCTCGTCGAGTTGGAGCCGCTCGGGTGGCCTCTATGGCTACTACGTCACCCTGAAGCAGAATGTCGACCCGGCACTGCTGGGCACCTACCTCATCAAGAGCTCGTTCTGGGCCACATCGATGAACCGCATCGTGTTCCGCTATGCCGACGTGCTGCTGATGCGTGCTGAGGCCATGGCACAGCTGGGCAACACGCAGGAGGCCATCAACCTGGTGAACCGCCTGCGCACACGTGCCGCCTCGTCGACGCAGATGATCTCGAACTATCCCTCGCGCTACGGTGTGAAGTTCTACTGCAAGAACTATAGCGGCAGCTTCTCGAAGGAGCAGGCTATGAAGATTGTGAAGATGGAGCGCCGTCTGGAGTTGGCCATGGAGTCGGAGCGATTCTTTGACCTCGTGCGCTGGGGCGAGGCTGCCCAGGTGCTCAACGCCTACTACGCTACGGAGAAAGCCAAGTGCAACATCTACGAGGAGGCTCGCTTCACGGCTAACAAGAATGAGTATCTGCCCATTCCCTACCAGCAGTTCTCGGCTGCCAACGGCAACTACAAGCAGAACTGTGGCAACTGGTAATACCCTTCGGGAGTGAAAAGTGAAAAGTGTAAAGTGAAAACAAAACATATCGAAACAATGAAAGCAATTAGCAAATACATACTGTGCTCGCTCGTCGTGCTGCTAGGACTGACGGCATGCGACAAGAACGACGAATGCACGCTTGACCTCACGGGCAACTGCCTGATTGAGGAGATTGCGCTCGACGGCTTTGCCGGCACCATCGACCTTGCTACACGCAGCATCGTGGTGCGCCTGCCTGAGGGTACGCCTTGCAACGCCATGAAGGTGACCAGCCTGAAACTGAGTGATGGCGCCACCGCCAACATCGCCCAAGGCCAGGTGCTGAACATGGAGGAGGCTCAGGCCATCCGCGTCCGTATGAACGACCTCTACATGGATTGGAACATCTCTGTGCTGCACGACGAGGCTCGCATCCTGTCGTTCGTGGCCAACGACATCTACACGGGCATCATCGACGAACCGTCGAAGACCATCACCGTCTACGTGCCTGGTTCGGTCGACGTGAAGAGCATCGTTCCTACGATTGAATATTCTGCAAACGCCACGATCAGTCCGCTCAGCGGTGTGGCCACCGACTTCACGGAGCCCGTCACATACACGGTGAAGAACAACACGGCCGAGAGCCGCTATGTGGTCACGGTCATTGCCATCGGACGCCCGAAGGCTGTGTTCGTGGGTGCTGTCAGCGACATGTCGAAGCTCGATCCTGAGGCTGGAGCTGCCTGCGCGTGGATGCTGGCCAACGTGCCGGAGTCGATGTACGCCTCGTTTGCCGACATCCAGTCGGAGCAGATCGACCTCTCGGAGTGCCGCATCATCTGGTGGCACTACCACAAGGATGGCGGTGTCGACGGTCATGACGCCTTCGTGGCCAATGCTCCCGAGGCTCTGGCTGCCAAGAACCAGCTGCGCACGTTCTACGAGAACGGCGGTGCACTGCTGCTGACGCGCTATGCCACCAACCTGCCGTCGTTCATCGGTGTGACCGGCGACGACGAGTGGACCACGCCCAACAACTGCTGGGGACAGAACGAGGATGGCGCTGAGCTCTGCGGCGGTCCGTGGTCGTTCCGCATCTGGGACGGTCAGAACGGTCATCCGCTGTGGCAGAACCTTATTGCCGGCGACAACGCCCAGGAAGTCTACTGCACCGATGCCGGTTACCACATCACTAACTCTACCGCACAGTACCACATCGGTACCGACTGGGGTGGCTACGACAACCATGCTGCCTGGGAGGCCCGCACCGGCGGACGCATCCTCGGCGTGGGTGGCGACGGAGCAGTGGTGGCTTGGGAGTATCCCGCTCATGACGGCCGCGGCGGCATCATCTGCATCGGCTCGGGCTGCTACGACTGGTACTCTTACACCTTCGAGGCTGGCTACGTGGAGAACTTCCACAAGAACATTGCCAAGATCACTCAGAACGCATTCAACTATTTAACGAAATAAAATAGCCTTATGAAAAAAATGATCAATATATTCTGCATGGGTCTTGTATGTTGCGGTATTGCCGCAACTACAGCCTGCAGCGACGACGACTTCGTCGGCGATGCCGAGAAGAACTGGGCCGGCACCACTGAGACGTTCACCGCCGTGAACGACGACACCGAAGATGCCTTCTCGACCTACTACAAGCATGCCCTCGGCCGCATCGGCGACCCCATGCCGTTCTACGACAAGAAGGCTGGCGACTTCAAAGTGCTCTACCTTCAGGACTATAACAACAACAGCGAGTTCTATCACCCCATCTGGGCTGTGAGCACGAAGGACGGCTGCAACTATGAGTCGCTGGGCGAGATTATCCCCGCCGGCACCAACCGCGACCAGCAGGATGCCGCCATCGGCACGGGCTGCTGCGTCTACAACGAGGCTGAAGGTCTCTACTACATCTACTACACCGGTGAGAACGCCCGCTGCGAGAGCCGCCAGGTGGTGATGCGCGCCACGTCGGCCGACTTCAAGACCTGGACCAAGGACCGCCAGTGGCGCCTGAACGGACCTGACTACGGATTCTCGGGCCAGGACTTCCGCGACCCGCAGATCTTCGAGGACGGCGGTGTGTACTACATGGTCATCACGAGCAAGAACCGCTTCGCCTATTTCAAGTCCACCGACCTGAAGTCGTGGACCTGCGAGGGTGGTTTCAACATGGTGTGGGACCGCATGTGCGAATGCCCCGACGTGTTCAAGATGGGTTCGTGGTGGTATCTCGTCTACAGCGAGGCCTTCCCCACAAGTTGGAGCCGCAAGGTGAAGTACATGATGGCCGACTCGTTCGAAGGCCTGCGCCGCTGCTTCGACGACCCGGGTGCCAACTGGCCGAAGGACGACAAGGAAGGTGTGCTCGACAGTCGTGCGTTCTATGCCGGCAAGACGGCCTCCGACGGTCAGAACCGCTACATCTGGGGTTGGTGTCCCTTCCGCACGGGCTCGACCTACCACGACAAGAACCTGGCCGTGGGTGCCAACGGCGAGCCTAACTGGTCGGGAGCACTGGTGTGCCACAGGCTGGTGCAGCACGAGGACGGAACTCTCACCGTCGGCGAAGTGCCTGCCATGGCCGCCAAGTACAACAAGCCGGCCGAGGCTAAGGTGATGGATAGCAAGGGCTACCAGAACGGCAACCTCACGGGCGACGGCGCCTACGTGCTCTTCAACCGTCTGGGCAACCACAACCACATCACGTTCACGGTGAAGACTGCCGGCGAGGGCGACAAGTTCGGCGTCTCCTTCTGCCGTGGCACGGATGCACAGAAGTACTACACGATGGTGGTCAACCCCGAGTGGGCCAACGGCCGCCGCAAGGTGAACTTCGAGCAGGAAGGTGCTGAGGGCAAGGGATTCGTTGAGGGCATCGATGGCTACATCTTCCCGCGTCCGGCTGACAACGTATACAACGTCAGCATCTACACCGACAACTCTGTCGTGACGATGTACATCAATGGTGTCTACGGCTACACGCAGCGCATCTATGGCATCTACAAGAACTGCTGGTCTATCAACAGCTATGGCGGTTCCGTCACGGTGAGCAACGTACAGGTGTCAACCTATTAAGGACATCCTCGACACTCAAATCAAAACACTTAACTAACATGCGACGTATAATCATAAACGTCTTCTCAACAATGGTTCTGATGGCAGCAAGTCTGCCATCAGAATCTTTTTCTCAGCCTATCACGGCTGGCTCCGACAGCACGCAGCTCTACCATGAGCACTATCGCAACCAGTATCACTTCAGTCCGCGACGCGGCTGGATCAGCGACCCGTGCGGATTCCTCTACTATGAAGGCAAATACCATTGCTACTGGTGGGGATGTGCCGAGTCGGACGACCTGGTGCACTTCCGTGAGGTCAGCCGCATGGTGCATCGCGACGTGCCGCGAGGCTTGGGCTGCTGGACGGGATGTGTCGTGGCCGACCCGCAGAACACGGCAGGCTTCGGCAGCGATGCCTACATTGCCTGTCTGACGGTGAACGACGGCGAGCGCAAGAACCAGTCGCAGGCACTCACCGTGAGCCACGACCACGGGCGCTCGTTCCGTTACTACGAAGGCAACCCGGTGCTCGACATTGGCTATCAGGACTTCCGCGACCCCACCGTCATCTGGCTCGAGGAGAGCCGGCAGTGGCTCATGGTGGTGAGCAAGACGCTCGAGAGCAAGGTGGCCTTCTACAGCTCGCCCGACCTGAAGCAGTGGACATGGCTCAGCGACTTCGGACCGGCCGGACGCACCTACCGATGCTTTGAATGTCCGGACTTCTTCCGACTGAAAATAGAGAACGGCCCTCAGAAGGGACAGGAGAAATGGGTGCTGGTGGTCTCGGTCGACTGGGACAACGAGCAGTACTTCGTGGGCGACTTCGACGGAACGACGTTTCACGCCGAGGGACTGAAGCAGGAGACGGGCGTCTACGTTGACCGCGGCCCTGACTTCTATGCCTCGCGCACGTTCAAGGACTTCGACCATGCACTGGGCGGACGCGTCTACTCTATCGGCTGGATGTCGAACTGGCGCTACTGCCGCGACCTGCCCATGACTTACGGAAAGGGCTTCTGGTCGGTTCCGCGTGAAATGTCGCTGCGTGACACGCCCGAAGGGTGGCGACTGGTGCAGAAGCCAAAGAGCGAGCTGACATCGCTGCGCGGAAAACAGCTGAAATATGAAGGAAGGCTGAAGGCTGGACGCACTAGCGTGAAGGACATCGACCGCTTGGGCAATGTCTATGAGGCCGAGGTCTGCTTCGACACTTCCGCCAGCGGCACCTTCGGCCTGAACCTCTGTGTAGGCGGTGGAAGGAAACTCGTCGTCAGCTACGACACCGAGAGCCATTCGCTGGTGGTCGACCGTACGCAGGTGGCCGATTTCCAGATGGAGAAGTTCGAGCACACGTGCCACGCCAAGGTTGCCCCCATCAACAATCAGCTGCGCCTGCGCATCTTTGTCGACAAGTGCAGCGTGGAAATCTTCTCAGAGGATGGCACCAGCGTCTTCTCGCTGGCCACGTTTGCTGCCGACGACCAGACCGGGCTTGAAGTGTTCAGCCACGACAACGGCACCCGCTATCGACTGGACATCTGGCCCCTGAAAAGCATTTGGGAATAGGAAAGCGAGCCGTCTACAACCAGCTCAGCGTCAAGGGAACGGGCACTAAAATTCCACGCTACTTCGCGCGGCGGTAGACGTAGGTCTCGGGAATGTGGTCGGTGGTGTAAAAGTCAATGTAGTGCAGCTTCAGCGTATTGCCGTAGCATTCCAGTCCGAACGTGAAGCCCGGCATGTTGAGCATAGGGTTGTAGATGACGAAGACGGGGAACGGGCTGCCGTACTTGTCCTGCTCGTCGGGGAAATAGTACTCCCAGCCATCCATGGGCATGTTTACCGTGGCCTCATCGAAAGGAAATTTCCCCTTGCTGGTGAAGAGCACCTTGCCATCGGCCGTGAACTCCATCGTGTGAGCCGCGGGCTGCTTGGCTCCGCGAGGGCCGTCGAGCATTTCCACGAACTGCCATTTTCCGCCCCATCCTTCACCCGGCGGACACACCGTGAAGCGGTCGTCATCGTCACTGCTGCAACCGCTGAAGACCATTGCTGCCATTGCCAGCAAGGCCAGAAAAAGAAGATTTTTCTTTGTCATGTCATCAATGATTTAAACATTTTCTATAAAGGAAACGCTAAAACAAATGAAACCTTGCACGCAGTTTCAGGAAAAAAGGTTGCTTCCAGGAAAAAAATCATTTCCGTCCGAAGTCGGCGGGAATCTCGCCCCACTTCTGCGTTTCCCACTTGATGATGGGAACGGTCACGGCGTGCGTGCGCAGCCATTGCTCGGCACGGCGGATGATCTGGTAGAGCGGCTCGGTCTGGGGCGTGTGCTCAAGCTTCGTCTTGCATTGCTTCTTTCTCACCCACAGGATGGCGTTGTAGGAATCGCTGTAGATAGTCTTTCCCGTGATGCCCTGCTTCTCCATGAGCGCCAGGGCGTGAACGATGGCGAGAAACTCGCCGATGTTGTTCGTGCCGTGAACGGGTCCGAAGTGGAACACCTGCGCGCCCGTCTGCAAGTCGATGGCCTGATACTCCATCGGCCCGGGATTGCCCGAGCAGGCTGCGTCGACAGCCCAGGCATTGGCCACCGGAGCCCCACCCCGGCCCTCCCCAAAGGGGGAGGGAGCTTCCAGGTTATTACCTGTAGCGCCTTCTGCCAAGGCTTTGTTGCTGAGTATTTGTTGAATATCGTTCATGACATTTGCTGTGTTGAAAAGGACCTCTTCGTTGGTGAACCTGATGACTTGATAGCCTAAGTTTTCGAGCCATTCCGTGCGCTGAGTATCTTTTATGACTTGGCCTTCTTTTAGGTGATAACCACCATCAATCTCGATAATCAGCTTCTTATGGAGGCAAACGAAGTCGGCAATATAGTTACCTATAACATGCTGACGACGAAACTTTTCGTTCAAGGATTTCTGCCTCAACAGACTCCATAGAACACTTTCTGCCTCAGTAGGATATTTGCGTTGATGCTGAGCAAATTCCTTGAGCAGATTGTAGTTTTCGTTGCCGGTCTCGTATATGTACATGTTGGTGCGGTCTCCCTCCCCCTTTGGGGAGGGCTGGGGTGGGGCTTTCTACATACGCTCGGGCACTTCGATGCCGAGGAGGCTCATGCCGTTGCGGATGATCTTGGCCACGTTGCGGGCCAGCACCAGGCGCATCTGCTTCTTGGCCTCGTCGGGTTCGTTCAGGATGGAGTAGTCGTGGTAGAACTGGTTGAAGACCTTCGTCAGCTCGTAGACGTAGTTGGCGATGCCCGAGGGCGAATAGTCCTTGCCAGCCTGCTCGACAGCAGCGCCGAACTCGCTCATCTTCTGGATGAGCTCCACTTCCTTCTCGTTGATATCGACCTGATTTTCAGGAAGTTCCGGCTGTCCGGAAGCCTTGCGCAGGATGGAACGGATGCGGGCGTGGGTGTACTGGATGAAGGGTCCGGTGTTGCCGTTGAAGTCGATGCTCTCCTCAGGGTTGAAGAGCATGTTCTTGCGGGCGTCGACCTTTAGGATAAAGTACTTCAGGGCACCCATGCCCACGATGCGGGCAATCTCCTGCTTCTCCTCCTCCGAGAGGTCGGTGTTCTTGCCGGTTTCGTCGGCCACGCGGCGTGCGTCGGCCACCATCAGGGCAATCAGGTCGTCGGCGTCGACAACGGTTCCCTCGCGGCTTTTCATCTTGCCATTGGGCAGTTCCACCATGCCGTAGGAGAAGTGCACCAGCTCCTTGCCCCACTTGAAGCCGAGGCGGTCGAGCAGGATGGAGAGCACCTGGAAGTGGTAGTTCTGCTCGTTGCCCACGACGTAGATCATCTTGTCGATGGGGAAGTCCTCGTAGCGCATCTCGGCGGTGCCGATGTCCTGCGTCATATAGACGCTGGTGCCGTCGCTGCGCAGGAGCAGTTTCTGGTCGAGTCCCTCGCCCGTGAGGTCGGCCCAGACCGAGCCGTCGTCGTGGCGTTCGAAGAGTCCCTTGGCGAGTCCTTCCTCCACTTTTGCCTTGCCCTTCAGGTAGGTCTGAGACTCGTAGTAAATCTTGTCGAAGCCCACGCCGAGTTTCTTGTAGGTTTCGTCGAATCCGGCATAGACCCACGAGTTCATCTTCTCCCACAGCGCACGCACCTCCTTGTCGCCCTGCTCCCACTTGACGAGCATGGCATGGGCTTCCTTGATGAGCGGAGCCTCCTGCTTGGCGCCCTCCTCGTCCATGCCCTGGGCGACGAGTTCCTTGATCTGTTCGCGGTAGTGCTTGTCGAAGAGCACGTAGTAGTCGCCGATGAGGTGGTCGCCCTTCTTGCCAGAGGACTCGGGCGTCTCGCCGTTGCCCCACTTCTGCCAGGCGAGCATCGACTTGCAGATGTGGATGCCGCGGTCGTTGACGATGTTGGTCTTGACAACGCGGTTGCCGTTGGCCTCCATGATCTTGGCCAGCGACCAACCCAGCAGGTTGTTGCGCACGTGGCCCAGGTGGAGCGGTTTGTTGGTGTTGGGCGAAGAGTATTCAATCATCACCAGCGGGCTGTCCTCGCCTGCTGCCTTCAGGCCGTAGCGGTCATCGCCGTCGATGTCGGCCAGCAACTGCAGCCATGCCTCGGGGGCGATGACGAGGTTGAGGAATCCCTTCACGGCATTGCAGGCGCTGACGGCCTCGCAATGTTCCACGAGCCACTGGCCCAGTTCCTGGGCGGTCTGCTCGGGGCTCTTGCGTGCCATCTTCACGAAGGGGAACACCACCACGGTGAGGTTTCCCTCAAACTCGGGGCGCGTCTTCTGCAACTGCACACTGCTTTCGGCCACCGTCTGGCCATACAACTCACTCACTGCGGCCACAACACCGCTCACGATCTGCTGTTCTATTTTCATCCTATTTTTTGATGTATTATGTTCAAATTTAGACTCTTCGCGTGTTAAAACGACTGCAAAAGTAATCATTTTTGAAGTTTTAGCAGAGAAAATGCTTAAAATTTTATCAACTTTTTGTAATTTTGCACCCTATAACGCATAAAATATGAGAAAAAGTATCGCAATAGTAATTGTTTTGGCCATGAGTTGCCTGATGCTGAACTCGTGTTTCAAGGACGAAGCACCCAACACGGAGTGCGACATCCTGGACGCATGGGTGGGCGACGAATGGGCCAGCCACTTCAACCAACCTACCGACATGCGCATCTCGGACGTGCCGTCGGGCGAGAGCACTATCGTGTTCACCGTGCGTCTGCTTTCGACACTGCCTCAGATGGCCGTCAACTTCAACCTCACGCCGGGTGCCACCATCGTGCCTGCCAACGGTTCGCTGCAGGACTTCTCGAAGGGTCCCGTCAGCTACACCGTGACATCGGAAGACGGACAGTGGCATCGCACTTATCAGGTGGAATTCCGCGAGATGGTGCATCCCGCCAACGACTACGACTTCGAGCATTTTGCTCTGAACGACAAACAGAAATACTACGTCTGGTACGAGCAACTAGCCGACGGTACTCACAACGACATCTGGGCGACGGGCAACGAAGGTTATAACATAGCCAAGCCAAATGCAAAAGTGGAGGACTATCCCAGCGTGGCCGACCCGAACGGCATGGACGGACATTGCGTGAAACTCACCACTTGTGCCACAGGCTCGTGGGGCCGCACGTTCAAGAAGCCCATTGCCGCCGGCAACCTGTTTCTTGGCAAGTTTAACAGCAAATATGCCCTGACCAACACGCTGATGTGCACCGAGATGGGCATCCCCTTCACCAGACAGCCGCTGAAAGTGACTGGCTACTACAAATACCAGCCGGGCGACGTGTTCACCGACAAGGACTACAAGGAAGTAGCAGATCGTATGGACGAGCCCAGCATCTACTCCGTGCTCTACCGTAACCAGGATGCCGAAGGCAACAGCGTTGTACTGCATGGCGATGACGTGCTGAGCAGTCCGCTCATCGTGCTAAAGGCTCAAGTGAAATCGCTGCCAGCCACCAACGAGTGGACACCGTTCGAAATGGTCTATGAAGACCTTGCACCCATCGACGCCGAACTGTTGGCCAGCCGTGGCTACTCGCTGGCGCTGGTATTCTCGTCGAGCAAGACGGGCGACACGTTCGAAGGTGCCGTAGGCAGCACGCTTTATATTGACAACGTTAAGATTTCATTCCTTGGAGAGGAGGGACAACCATGATGAAAAATATTAGACTGACCGCGCTCATTTGCACGCTATTGCTCTCCGTTTCTGCTTCGGCTGAAGGACTTTTCGATGATGTTGAACTGAAGGCCCGTGTGGGCTACAGCATCGGCGGCACGGCACCACTGAGCATGCCGGCTACCATACGCAGCATTGAGGCTTTCCACCTGACGCCCAACTTTCTGGCTGGTGTAGACGGATCGTCGACGCCGGGCAGCAACTGGGGATGGCAAGTGGGACTCTTCATTGAGAACAAAGGCATGGACGGCGAGGTAAAGACAAAGGCCTACCGCATGAAGGTGCGCATGGACGAGAGCGAAATGGAAGGCTATTATACCGGCCGCGTGCGCCAGAAGGTGACGGAATGGATGTTCACCCTCCCCGTGCAGGCTACCTACCTGCTCAGCGAGCAAGTGAAACTGAAGGCCGGTCCCTATGTATCCCTTCTGTTCAACAAGGATTTTAGCGGATATGCTTCTGACGGCTACCTGCGCAAGGACGACCCCACAGGTCCGAAAGTGGTGATGGGCAGCAAGGAGGGCGAATGGGCCACCTACGATTTCTCTGACGACATGCGCCCGCTGCAGGCTGGCATCGCTGCCGGACTGGAATGGCAGATGCAGCAGCGGCTGGGGCTCTCCTTCGACCTCTCGTGGGGACTTACAGGTATCCACAAAAGCGACTTCAAGACCGTCGAGCAGACGCTCTACCCCATCTACGGAACAATTGCACTGACATACAGACTAAAATAAGGTAACAACACAATAAACCAATTATGAAAAAGATTTTCACTATTATCTGTTTGGCTCTATGCTCACTGGCTGCGATGGCCAATGACTACACCGACAAACTCACCGTGACCGTAAACGGTGAATCGATGGAACAACAAGCAACCATCAGCATCACACAACAAAGCGACGGCAAGTACACGCTCTCGCTGAACAACTTCTGCCTGGAGTCGGAAGACAACGGCGAGGTGACACGCATTGGCGTGGGTAACATCGTGCTGGCCGACCGTGAAGGTACCACTGAGGACGGTATTACCACCATCACCTATAACGACAACTTGCTCATCACCGACGGCGACGACCCCAGCATAGGATTCTGGATGGGCAGCATGCTTGGCCCAGTGCCCATCGAGATGGTGGCCCGCTTCAATGACACTCAGCTCTATTGCGAGATTCACATCAACCTGGAGATTTTACAGCAGGTGGTAGACGTGGTGTTTGGCACTGAGCCCGAGCCTGAAAAGGAAACGGAATACATGCTGACGCCCTCCATCGAACTGCGCAAGGATGTGCCCAACACAGTGACCATCTTCCCCGGCAGTACCACCAGCGAAGCACAGACTGCAACAACCTATTATACGCTCGACGGCTCGGATCCTGCGGAAGACAACGGCACTGCCATCACCGAGGAAACTGACGTGACGCTCACGCAGAGCTGTGTAATAAAGGCTGTGGCCATCAGCACATCGGGCATGACGAGTGCCACGGCTGTCTATCGCTTCACCTACGTTGCCGAAGAAGAAGTCTCGGCTCCGACGATTGCACTGAAGGAAGGTGTTGAAAACGTGGTGACCATTACCGTGGGCAGCACAACTTTCGACAGCGAGACGGCCACCACCTACTACACCACCGACGGCTCGGAACCTTCTGCCACGAATGGCACCGCCATCACCGAGGACACCGATGTTGAACTCACCGAGGACTGCACCGTGAAGGCCGTGACCATCAGCACGAGCGGCAAGCAGAGCCAGATCGTTACGTTCGACTTCACCTACATCGCTCCCGAGGAGGTCAGTGCTCCCTCCATCACCAAGAAGGAAGGCGCGAAGAACACCGTGACCATCAAGGCCGGTAAGACCACGCGCGACTCGGAGACCGCCACGACCTACTACACCACCGACGGCTCAGAACCCACCGCCACGAATGGAACCGCCATCACCACTGACACCGATGTAGAACTCACTCAGGACTGCACCGTGAAGGCCATCACCATCAGTACCTCTGGCAAGCAGAGTGAGGTCGTCACGTTCGACTTCACCTACGAGCAGGAGAGCGGTATCGATCAAATGGAAAATGAAGAACTGAAAAAGGATTATTCCCCCATCTACGACTTGCAGGGAAGAAAAATCGTCAACCGTCAATCGGTAAATCGTAATTCCCTCTATATCGTCAATGGAAAGAAGGTCTTCATTCGCTAAGCATTTTTTAAGGAAATAGGTTTTATTCAGGATGAAAAAGAATATAAAAACAACCCTCATAGCACTCTTCGCCCTGCTCCCCTTAGGGATGCAGGCGCAGAGTGTTGCGCAGAGTGTTGATTTCTCTGAATATGAGGGAACACAGATACCAAACTCGGACTTCGAGACGTGGGCCGACGATGAGGGGAACACCAAAGTCGAACCACGTTATTGGCATTCTTTTGAGTCGGCATCAGGTAATCTCGCAAGTAGGGCAACAGGAAAAATAAGTAGTTCAGGAACTTCAAAGGGCGGCAATTATTCTTGTCAATTAAAATCGTCCTCTATTATTGGAATTGTAGCCAATGGCACGATGACAACAGGACAACTGAATGCAGGGAGTATGTCAGCAACAAATACGGATAACCATGCTTCTCTTGATATTAGTTCAACGTCAAAGGACAATTATGGTGACCCTTTTTATGCTGAGTTAACGGCACGTCCTGCAGCTTTAGCTGTTTGGGTAAAGTTTTCCCAAGGAACGGCAAATGCCGACCACCCCTATGCCACAGTCAGTGCAGCCATCACAAATGGTAATTATTATCAAGAGCCAACGGCAAACAAGGACAGTTCTGTTGTTATCGGCTATGCAAAGAATAACGAAATAGCCAGTAATGGTGGAGAATGGCAACATCTTTACGTTCCCTTCCGCTACGATTCGAAAAACTACAATAAAGAAGATGAACCGAAGGCCATCATGGTGACACTCTCCACTAATGCTGATGCTGGAAAAGGCTCAGGTGGTGACATACTTCTCATCGATGACCTCGAACTGATTTACACGCAGCAGGTGACAATTCCTGAATCTGGTTATACGACTTTCACGAATATTGCGCAGAAAAACCACAAGGTGGTGATGCCTGAGGGAATAAAAGGTTATGCGTTAGGTATAGCTCCTGATGGAAACCTTTGCATTAAGAAAACCTACTTGAAGGGGGATGCCATTCCTGCTATGGCTTCACTTCTTTTAGTGGGTAATGAAGGCGATTACACGTTCTCAACTACACTCTATCAAAATTGCGATGTTCCTGCGTTGGACGACGATGCCAAACTCGTTCAAGGATCAGAACTAAATACTCCTGTTGAAGGTTATACTTACTACGCTTGGCATGATGAAGAAGGTCACACTGGGTTCTTCCTCCCTGAAAGTAGCGGTTTGAAAATCCAGGAGAGCGAAGCCCTCCTCCGCGTCAAGGCCGCCAAGGCGGCTGAGAGTTACCAGCATATCCTCTTCACGCCCGAGCCGAAAGGCGATATCAACGACGACGGGCAGCAGTCTATTGCTGACATCACCGCTCTCGTCAACCGACTGCTGGGCAAGCAGGAGCAAAGCAGCAAGCTCTTCATTCCCTCGGCCGACGTCAACGGCGACAACAGCACGACCATTTCCGACGTCACTGAACTCGTGAACATCCTGTTGGGAAAGGGCAACTAACCATACAAGAATTTTAAAAACTAAAAAAATATATTATGGCACAAGAAGACGTTTTCAAAAAAATCGTAAGCCATTGCAAGGAATATGGCTTCGTGTTTCCATCAAGTGAGATCTACGACGGACTGGGCGCCGTCTATGACTACGGTCAGAATGGTGTTGAACTGAAAAACAATATCAAGCAATATTGGTGGCAGGCTATGGTGTTGCTCCACGAGAACATCGTAGGCATCGACTCCGCCATCTTCATGCATCCCACCATCTGGAAGGCCTCGGGTCACGTGGACGCCTTCAACGATCCCCTCATCGACAACCGCGACTCAAAGAAGCGCTATCGCGCCGACGTGCTCATCGAGGACCAGATTGCCAAGTACGACGAGAAGATTGAGAAGGAAGTGGCCAAGGCTCGCAAGCGCTTCAAGGAAGCATTCAACGAGGAGCAGTACCTCGCCACCTCGCCCCGTGTGCTCGAAATCAAGGAGAAGCGCGACGCCCTTCACGAGCGCTACACGCAGGCCATGCAGGGTCCCGACCTTGAAGAGCTGAAGCAGATTATCCTCGATGAGGAAATCGTCGACCCCATCAGCGGCACGAAGAACTGGACCGACGTGCGCCAGTTCAACTTGATGTTCTCCACCGAGATGGGTTCCACGGCAGACGGCGCCATGAAAATCTACCTGCGTCCCGAAACCGCTCAGGGCATCTTCGTCAACTATCTGAACGTGCAGAAGACCGGCCGCATGAAGTTGCCCTTCGGTATTGCCCAAATTGGCAAGGCCTTCCGCAACGAGATTGTGGCCCGCCAGTTCATCTTCCGCATGCGCGAGTTCGAGCAGATGGAGATGCAGTTCTTTGTGAAGCCCGGCACCGAGCTGGAGTGGTTC
>OCVV011346132.1_pt1 | contig 15723 bp, 14 predicted proteins | sample 1539721 | NCBI WGS metagenome assembly OCVV01 (sample SAMN02144230, study PRJEB22623) | gut metagenome | biome: sheep rumen | host: Ovis aries | place: New Zealand
TCTAACCGCACTATGCTTACCCGCGTTTACGCTCTCTGTTTTGAAAAGCCAAATGATCTTAAAGATTATCTTGCTATGCTGGCTGAGGCAGAAAAACGTGATCACCGTAAGCTTGGTCAGGAAATGGATCTCTTCCACCTTGATCCTGAAGACCCAGGTCAGATTTTCTGGCATCCAAACGGATGGACTATCTACACTGTTATGCAGGACTATATGAGAAAGATGGTTCGCCGCGACGGCTATCAGGAAGTAAATACACCTGCTATCATGCCTCGTACTCTCTGGGAGCGCTCAGGACACTGGGGACATTATCAGCAGAACATGTTTATCACAGAAAGTGAAAAACGTATGTTCGCTATTAAACCTATGAACTGTCCTGGTGCCCTTGAGATTTTTAAGAGCCGACAGCGCTCATATAAAGATCTTCCTCTCCGTCTCGCTGAGTTTGGTCACGATGTTCGTAACGAGCCAAGTGGAACTCTCCATGGTGTAATGCGTGTTCGCGGATTTGTTCAGGACGATGCCCATATTCTTTGTACAGAAGAGCAGATTGGTCCTGAAGTAGCAAAGTTCTGTAAGCTTTTGAAACAGGTTTATCATGACTTTGGTTTCAATGACCTTGTAGTAAAATTCTCTACAATGCCGGAAGATCACGTTGGTGACCTTGCAACCTGGGAAAGAGCAGAAAAGGGACTCGCAGATGCCTGTCACGAAGCTGGTCTTGAATATGAGATTCAGCCTGGTGAAGGTGCCTTCTACGGTCCAAAGCTTGAGTTTAAGCTTTACGACTGCATCGGACGTGAATGGCAGTGTGGTACAATTCAGGTAGACTATCAGCTTCCAAGTGCAGAGCGCCTTGACGCTACTTATATTGGTGCTGATAACCAGAAGCATCACCCGGTAATGCTTCACCGCGCTATCCTCGGTTCTTTCGAGCGCTTCCTTGGTATCCTCATCGAAAACTTTGCAGGTAACTTCCCTACCTGGCTTGCCTTTGAGCAGGCTGCAATTGTTCCTGTAACAAATGATTTTGATGATTATGCTAAACAGGTTTATGAAACACTTATTGGTGCAGATATCCGTGCAAATGCATACCTTTCTACAGACAACATGAGAAACAAAATCAAAACAATCACAAAGGAACACAAAACTCCTTATATCCTGATTGTTGGTGAAAATGAAAAGAAGGAAGGTACTGTAACCGTTCGCTTCCGTCAGAACAGCGGTCTTGAGCAGAAGACAATGAAAATTGAAGAATTCGTTGATTATGTTCAGAAAAAGAACGAAGAAAAAGGTACTGATATTTAAGGATTATTTGGGCCACCCCCAAATATGACAAATTATTATTTGAAAAAGCAGAAACCTCGGTGTAAAATATAAGTATTATTGCACCGAGGTTTTTTATGCATTCTCTTAAAGCTCGTTTTATTATAATTTTTGGACTTTTTATTCTTCTTTCCAGCTCTTTAATGGGAGCCTTTTCAGCATTCAGTATTATCAAAACAGGAGTCGCCCTCTGTGCTGAACAGGGGGTTCCTATTGCAGATAAGGCTGCTGCATTAATAGATGGAGATAAATTTGAAACACTTGCAAAAAACTCTACAGTTAATGATCCTTATTACGAAGAAACACGACGTGCACTTCTTACTATAAAAGAAGCTGCAAACTGTCAGTATTTATACACTATGTCACCTTCTGGAGGGACAATCTTTAAGTACATTATTGATGGTTCCTGTGATCCTAGTGATACTGAAAATTTCTCTCCTTTAGGAACTCATGAAGATATTAGAGATTATGGAGATGGACCTTTTAAGGCAATGGAAGATGGAGGAACTCATTCTTCAGGCCTAGAAAAACAGGATAAATGGGGATATACAATTTCTACATATCGGGGAATCAAAAACTCTTCCGGAGAAGTTGTAGGTTTTATTGGAATTGATTTTAATGTTGAAACAATTCTTCAAATGTTGATTCGCAGGGTTATCAGCATTCTTATAGTAAGCCTTATTGTTCTTGCAATTGGTATAATTCTTGTAATTCTCTTTACAAACCATATTTTTGGTACTATGAAAACAATTTCTGTTGCAATGGAAAAAATTGCGTCTGGAAAAGCTGATTTAACATTTAGAGTACCAGAACAGGGAAATAATGAACTTTCTACCCTTGCAAGTCATTGTAATGGCGTAATAAAAAGTTTGAATACCCTTATATCCCAATTACAGGGTGAAACCGGCATTCTAAATGAAACTGGTAGTGAACTTTCTTCAAAAATGACGGATCACGTACAGGTTCTTGAAGCTGCAAATAGAGATATCATAGATATTTCTGCTAGTATTACAGAGCAATCAGAAAAAGTTGAAGGTATCACAAGTGGAATGCAATCTGTTGAAAGTGAAATAAACAGTCTTAACCTGAAACTTACACAGCAATCAGAAGCAATACAGCAGTCTTCTTCAGTAATAGAAGAAATTACAGCAAATATAAAATCAGTTGACAAGAACGTAAATGAAATTCTTGAGGAATATAAATTACTTGTACAGGAAGCAAATGATGGCCAGGCTCAGCAGAAAAGTGTAAGTGCACAAGTTGGTAATATTGCTCAACAGAGTGCTCAGTTGCTTGAAGCAAACACATCTATTGCATCAATCGCAAATCAAACTAACCTGCTTGCTATGAATGCAGCAATCGAAGCTTCTCATGCAGGTGAAGCGGGAAAAGGCTTTGCAGTTGTTGCAGCTGAAATCAGAAAACTTGCAGAGACTTCAGCAAATCAATCAAGTTCTATTTCTCAGCTACTTCAAAGTATTACAGATGCAATAAACGGCATTGTTGATTCCTCAGATAAATCATCTAAAAACTTTGCAAGCGTAGGAGAAAAAATCAAGCATCTTCAGCAGCTTATTGATGAAGTTCAAGCAGGCATGAACGAAGAACGAATAGGCGCTGAAAACATTCTTAATTCAATGCTTACTCTCGAAGGTACAACAAAAGACATTACCTCTGCATCTGCACATATGAAAGGCGAAAGTGAAAACGTATTTGAAGGAATCAGAGCCCTCAACAATCTTGCAGAAAGCACCTTATATAAATCTAACAATGTAACGCAGCGAATGGAAGAAATGAAGTCTACCGCAGAAGCAGCTGCCACAGCCTCAGACAGGAACCTCTCTGCTACAAACAAAGTTGCAGATATGATTAATGGATTTTCAACTGGACGATAAAAAAAGATTATTAAATAAAAAAGACTCTCAAAACTGAGAGTCTTATATCGGGCAAGAGGGATTTGAACCCTGCTCTTATAGAAAATCCGTTAAAAAAAATTGTGCGACAGCGCAATTTTTTAGGATTTACCATCAACAAAGCACCGAGCGAGACTTGCGAGCGAGGCGACATCCGCAGGATGTCGGGGTAAGAACTCTGAGGTTAAATAAAAAAGACTTCCCACAAAGAGAAGTCTTCTATCGGGCAAGAGGGATTTGAACCCCCGACATCCTGGTCCCAAACCAGACGCGCTACCAGCTGCGCTATTGCCCGTTGCATGTATAATAATATATACTTTTGATTAAATTTAATCAAGTGGTAAAACACGTTTTTTTGAAAATTTTTAAAGAAATTTTGCAGAAACTTCTATATCTCCACCTTTTTTTATCCGTTGTTCAAGTACTCCTGTAATTGAAATTCTTACAGTTTGATTTGCTTCCATAAGCTTTTCTGAAACAATTTCACAATGTAAAAAATTATCTGTTACAGCATGGTAAATGTATCTGCCAATTGTGCTACCTGCAGCTAATGCCATTGGACGTTTTACAGTCTCTAAAACTGCTAAGTGTTCAGTATTTACAAATTGTTCTGCATATTTTATTTTCTGTGCAATAGCCCATTCACATATCTTCTTAGCTCGCTCTCCTGATATTGACTGAGGTACTTTATTTTTCATAACTGCAGCAGTAGTTCCTGGTCTCTCAGAATAAGGAAATGCATGAACCCAGGCAAAGCCACACTCACGGCATAATTCCATAGTCTGTTCAAAATCAGCATCCGTTTCACCTGGAAAACCTGTAATTATATCACAAGCAAGAAATGGATTTTTTTTGGCTTCCTTTAGCATTCTGCAGGCATTAATTACCTTTTCTGCACCATAAGGACGATTCATAAGTTTCAATATATTATTGCTGCCACTTTGAACAGATATATGAAAATGTGGCTGTACTCTTTCATCTGAAATTACACGGCAAAATTTTTCATCAACAATATCCGGATAGAGGCTTGAGATTCTAAAATGTATATTAGTTGTATTTGCAAGCAGTAAGGCAAGCAGTTCAGTAAAATTACAGAAGCCATCTTTATAAGCTCCTTTATACTGCCCGATATTTACGGTTGTAAGTACAACTTCTCCATGCCCCTGCTTTTCAAGTTCTTGAACACGCTCAATTGCAGTCTGTACATCAAGCGAAACGCTGTGACCACGGGCTATATGAATCGCACAATAAGAACAGTTACTGTTACAACCATCCTGAATTTTTAAGCTGGGACGACTATGAGAAAGAAATGCCGAAGTTGCAAGCTTAAAAGAATCTTCCGGGTAATCTTTTTTTTGCTGAGGAATAGAAGAAATAGTATTTTTAATTTCCTGGGCAAATTTTGCAGAATTCCAATTACCTTGTTTCTTTTTTTCTATAAGAAAATCGGGAACTCCTGCAAGCCTGCTTTTCATCTGGCCGCCTATTACACAGATTCTGCTGTCCAGCTTTTCAATTTCAGCAGAAGAAAGCTGTGCGTAGCAACCTGTAGCAATTAATGTACAATTAGGATATTTTTTGAGAATCAGGCGCATCAGACGACGAGCCTTTTGTTCAGCTTTTTGAGTAACGGTACATGTATTGATTATACAAATAAGGGTTTCGGCATCTTCAGGAGAACTGGAAGTGACACCTTCCATTCCAACTGAAAATCCTTTATCTAAAAAAATGCGGGCAACAGATTCACTTTCAATCTGATTCAATCTGCAGCCCAAAGTTTCTATTCTAATTTCACTCACGTTATTATGGTACTACCTTACTGGAGTTTTGCATTTACTCTTTCACGACCACGAGTTGCTTCTACAGAAGATGAATTAAGGCGAAGAGCTTCATCGTATGCACTTACAGCCTCATAATAATTGCCTGCCATTTCACGGGCATAGCCTAAGCGTACCCACCAGGTATCAAGAAGAGGTTCTTTCTTTACAGCTGATGAAAGTGCTATGTCTGCATGCTGATATCTTGCCTGACGAATAAAGATTTCGCCCATATAATAATAAGCAACACCTACACGTGAACCGCTTTCAGGTGCACTTGCAACATATTTTCTAAACTGTTCCATTGCACCTGTATTTTTTCCCAGATAATATTTTGCTTCACCAAGAACTTCAATCAAACGTAAATCATAAGGACTGATTACAAGACCTTCTGAAGCACGTTCTTCTGCTTCGGCATACTGCTTGTTCTTTACGAGAGCCCAGCACATTACAACATAAGACTCCACCCGGTTTGGATTTGTCTGAAGTTCTTCTTCACAAACCTGAACTGCTTCACGGTATTTTCCATTGTGATACAAAACAAGTGCATCCTGCTTAGCTGCAGTTTGTGCAAAAACAGGAGCTAAAGTCATTACAAAAATAATCAAAAAAAATATTTTATTTTTCATTTTCGTTTCTCACCATTGAACATTTTCCAGTAAAGATACAGCCTGGCTCAAGAACAACTTTTCCGGTTGTAATATCACCATCAAGAGAGCCTGATGATGTAATAAATATCAATTTATTTCCTACAACATTGCCTTTTACTTTTCCACGAATAAGCACTCGCTCCGCTGTTATATCAGCATTAACAACAGCATCAGAATCTATAACAAGATCACTTGTGGAATCAATTGTTCCATTTACTTTTCCGCGAATCATAAAGGTCTTTTTGATTTTGATAGAACCAGTAAAGGAAATATCATCTTCAACAATTGTGTCAAAAGCCTCATCTTCCAAATCAAAAAAATCTGTATCTTTTACATCAAACATTTTTATACTCCTATCCACTTTCCGTTTATATCAAAGTAATTCTTTGTTGAATCAAAGGCAGGATGTTTTCCGTCTTTTTCAGAAAGAAGAGGATTTACTTCTGGTGCTACAGCATTCCAGTCAATTCCAATAGCAGGGTCGTTCCACATGAGGCCGCCCTCACCTTTTGGGTCGTAAAAGTCGGTGCACTTATAGGTAAAAATTGCTTCATCTGAAAGAACATAAAAACCGTGTGCAAAACCTTCCGGAATATAAAACATATTCTGCTTTTCACTGTCGAGGATTACGCCATAGTATTTTCCGAAGCTTGCAGAGCCTTTACGCAGGTCTACAGCAACGTCGTAAACACGGCCCTGTAAAGCACGAACAAGTTTTCCCTGTGGATGCTGTGTCTGAAAGTGCAAACCGCGTAAAACACCTTTTGAAGATTTTGACTGGTTATCCTGCACAAACTTCATAGTAAGACCGGCTTCAAAAAAGTCACGCTCACTGTAAGTTTCAAGAAAATAGCCTCTAGCGTCACCAAAAATCTTTGGCTGGATTTCGTAGAGTCCTTTTATTTCTGTACCGTCTGAAAGCGTACAGTTTTTAAATTCAAATGCCATTTTTGTATCCTAGTTTTCTGCGATGTATTCAAGGTAACGGCCGTAATCTGTCTTGTAGCCTTTCGCAAGTTCAATAAGCTGATTTTTTGAAAGCCAGCCGTTACGGTATGCGATTTCTTCAATACAGCTTACATACATTCCCTGTCGTTTCTGGATTGTCGCAATAAAATTAGATGCTTCAAGAAGTCCGTCATAAGTTCCTGTATCAAGCCATGCCATACCACGACCTAGAAGTTCTACAGAAAGCTCGCCACGGTTCAAGTATTCGTTATTGATTGAAGTAATTTCGATTTCGCCGCGGGCACTTGGCTTTACGTTTGCCGCAATCTCAACTACGGCATTGCTGTAGAAATAAAGTCCAGGAACTGCGTAATTTGATTTTGGCTTTGCAGGTTTTTCTTCAATGCCAAGAACCTTTCCATCCTTATCAAACTCAACTACACCGTAAGCAGTTGGATCTTTTACAAAGTATCCGAAAATTACACTGCCGTTTCCGTTTTCAACCTTTTCGCGGGCACGGCGCAATGTTGAAGTAAAACTCTGCCCATAGAAAATGTTATCGCCGAGAACGAGGGCTACACTGTCGTTTCCTATGAAGTCTTTACCAATAATGAAAGCATCTGCGAGTCCGCGCGGCTTGTCCTGTACGGCATATTCAAAATGCATTCCAAGCCATGCTCCGTCGCCAAAAAGCTCCTTAAAGCAACTGATATCGCGTGGAGTTGAAATAATCAGAACTTCGCGGATCCCGGCAAGCATAAGGCATGAAAGCGGATAGTAAACCATAGGCTTGTCATAAAGAGGCAGAATCTGTTTTGAAACTGCTTTTGTGATTGGATATAAACGTGTGCCAGATCCTCCGGCTAAAATAATTCCTTTCAAAATAAATCTCCTTATGAGATGCTGAAACAAGTTCAGCATGACGGCTTTGTCATTCCGGCCCTGAATCAAGTTCAGGGTTCGGAATCTATTATCTACCTTGTTCTGTATAATTCTTAGAAATCCAGTTCTTGTAATCTCTACGTTTGCTACGCAAACTTGCACTATCTATTTTCATAGTTCTTTGCCACCCACTGTTTATAAGAACCGTTCAGGATATTGTTAATCCAGTCGCTATTCTTGAGGTACCACTTTACAGTTTCCTGCAAACCTTCCTCAAAAGTCATCTTACGTTCCCAGCCAAGCTTAGTCTTGATTTTTGTACAGTCGATTGCATAACGCTTGTCGTGACCAGGTCGGTCTTTTACATAAGTGATTGTCTTTTCTACATCAGCCACATTCTTTCCTGTTTCAGCTGCAGTAAGTTCAATTACCTTATGAAGCAGCTTAATATTCTGCCATTCGTTTTCGCCGCCGATGTTGTATTTTTCGCCGGTTACACCTTTATTTACAATGAGCCATACAGCACGGTTGTGGTCTTCTACATAAATCCAGTCGCGGATATTGTCTCCCTTTCCGTAAACAGGAAGGTTCTTTCCATCGCGGATGTTAGAAATCATCAAAGGAAGCAGTTTTTCAGGGAACTGGTATGGACCATAGTTATTTGTACAGTTAGACAAAGTGATAGGCAGGCCATATGTATGGAAATAAGCCATTACAACGTGGTCAGAAGATGCTTTTGATGAAGAATAAGGACTGCGTGGATCATAAGGAGTATCCTCGCGGAAGTATCCTGTTTCACCAAGAGAACCGTATACTTCATCTGTTGAAATATGATGGAAAAGTACGTCATCACGGATGCTGCCGTCTTCTTTCTTCCAGTAGTTTCTTGCAACATCAAGCAATGTAAAGGTTCCCATTACGTTTGTTTTCATAAAAGCTTCCGGGCCTAGAATTGAGCGGTCTACATGACTTTCTGCCGCAAAGTGAATTACTGTATCAATATCATACTGCTTGAAAATGCGTTCAATATTTTCACGGTCACAGATATCAACTTTTTCAAAGAAGTAGCGTTTTCCGCCGAACTTCTCTTCAATGTCTTTCAAAGATTCAAGATTTCCTGCGTATGTAAGACAGTCTACGTTTACTACTGTACCGTCAAAGTTTGAATCATTAAAAAGATTTCCCTCTGCTGAGGACATTCCAAAAAGATAATGGATAAAGTTTGAGCCGATGAATCCAGCTCCACCAGTGATAAGAATATTATGAAGTTTTCTCATTCTTCTATTATATCATATATGTAAATTTCAGTAAACAATACACATAGACTCGGCCCAAAAAAGGACTAAGCCAACGGGGATGATGTTGTCTTAGCCCTTTTTTGTTCCAAGTCTATTCGTCATACATATTACATAACAAAAGGTGTGGAAACTTCAAATACTCTTTCACCTTCTTCCAAAGGAATCGTCAGGCGAACTGCTGCAAGCTGCAAACGTTTAATTTTACAAACTTTTTTCAACAGTTTATTCATTTTAAAATTTCCGTGCTGGTCATCGCCTGCTATCGGGCAATTATTTTTGGCAAGATGAATGCGAATCTGGTGCATACGTCCTGTTTCCAGCTGAAGTTTTATAAGACACAAAGGGATCTCGTCTATTCCATTTTCAGTTTCATAAGGTACAGTCCATTCTTTTTCTACCTGATAATGAGTTACAGCAGACTTACTGTCTCCATGCTGAACGACATCTTCACGAATCACTCCGCTTTTTGAAGGCATTTTACCTGCACACAAAGCGACATACTCTTTTTTTACGATTTTTGAACCAATCAACTTTGTCCATTTTCCTGCAGCAACCGGATTTTTAGCAACAACCATAAGTCCCGATGTATCTTTATCCAGCCTGTGTACAAGGTATACCTTTTGTCCGGACTGTTCGGCAAAATCACGGTCTACAGAATGTACGACTCCCTGCCCTCCCTGAACAGCAAGACCAGCAGGTTTATCTATAATAAATATTTCATCATTCTCATATATAACAGGAATCATATTCATCCGATAATCATAACGGAGGCAAATTAAAATGGCAAGATTTTGTACACTTAAAAAGTTTTTTGCACTTTCATTTATATTTTTTGCATTTGCAACATTTTCATTCAGCGAACCAATTACCGACAGAGACTTCGGATTTTCTCTTGATGTACCAGAAGGTTTTGAAATTTCTGATTACACTGAAGATGGAATGTCTTACGTTTTTTCCCATCCAAATATTCCAGTTACTTTAATTATGAAAATTACCTCTGACCCGGAGGCAAAATCTGCAAAAGAGGTATTAAAAACTAATCTTACCAAACTTAGTGCAAAAGGAGACACTGATTCTTTTACCTGGAGCGGAAAAACCTGCGGAATCAGTAATTTTTCTATGGTAATTGATACTTCATATACTGGCTGGGCAATAACAGCTCCGGTAAGACACAGCGGATATTATGTTCTTCTTTTATGTTATGCACCTTCAGATAAGAATGGCTGCGAACAGTTTATTATTTCTACATTAAATTCTCTTTGTATTGATGAAAATTTACAAAACAAGCCTGGAATTATTACAAGCTATGCATTTCCACCAGAAGGGAAAAAAGCTATAGCCTTGAATATAGGTGGAAAACAGATAAAAACTACTATTGATAAAGTGGATTTAGAAGCTTCAAAATTTGTTGTAGATCTTGAATATGCCGTATTAAATCTTTATGCAAATCATAAACTTTGGAAAGAAGCCTGGCAGCGCTATTACAGAATGATTTACCGGGACAATGCAGGCCGTCTCGAACAGACTGCCGCTGATGTTTACAACGCAGTTTATCCAGAACTTAAACTGAAATATCATGAAGAAGCAGATATAAAATATGCACAGACGCTTCTAACCTGGGTACAAAACTTCAGCTATGAGCGTGCAAAATCAAAAAATGAATCAGATTTTACAAGTCTTCCAGCAGCAATTTCTGGAACCGGAAGTGACTGCGACAGCCGCAGTATGCTTGTAAGCGCTTTATTGAATTATACTGGAATTGATACAGCTATTTTGATTTCCCGGGAATACTCACATGCAGTAGTAGTAACAGATATTCCAGCACCGGGACAAACATTTACAATGGAAAATGGTCGGGAATATTTATTTGGAGAGACAACAGCCCACGTAACCTGGGGTATGATTTCCCAGGATCACGCGGATAGAACAAAATGGATACCAGTAAGCTTTTACTAGTTAGGCTTTAATCAAAAGATCGTACACTTCTTTTTCGTTCAATGCGCTAAGCATTGCATCGCGAAGGTCTTTATCCTTGAATTTAGCGCTAAAATGAGAAATTGTCTTAAGATAATATGAATGCTGATTATATGCTGCGGCAATCATAAAGAGAAGATTAACCGGCTGATCATCAATTGTCTGGAAGTCTGCAATAGGCTTGCGGCAAACACCAACTGCCATTACAAGGTCTGTTACAGAAGAAAGACGAACGTGAGGAATAGCTATACCACGACCAATTGCTGTAGACATAAGCTCTTCGCGTTTAAGGATTTCCTGAGTCAATTCCGGACCATCTTTTACCTGAGGAGCTGTTGCAAGAACATCAGCTAACTGTACAAGTGCATCATGTTTTGTTGTCTGATTAATAAAAACAATGCGGTCAGGAGAAAGAATGTTTCTTACCTGAACTGTCTGCTCAGCCTGCTTTACAGAATCAGATGAAAGGCGGGCATTTACCCAGTTTTCTACTTCTGATTTTTTGAAACGCCATACAGTTCCGATTTTTCCGGCAGGAATCTCACCCTTCTGGGCCCAATCATAAACAGTTCTGTCTGATACACGAAGATATTTTGCAACTTCTTCAATTGTAAGGATATCGTCTTCCATTTAATTTCCTCATTTTTTAACAGTTTTTTAATCATTTCGTTTGAAATCTATGTAATATTTTGCATACTTTGCGGTATTTTGTCAATATATAATAATTGTGTCTTAATGGTCACAATCTCACGTTCAAAAAAGCACTGAGCCAACGGGGATGATGTTGTCTCAGTACTTTTTTGAACTACGATCGTGACCATAAATTATCGTTTTTTTTATATAATTGATAAAATACCTTTTTTCGGTTAAAATGGAAAAATGAAACAAAAAAAACATATTGGTCTTGCTTTATTTTTAATTCTTTTTATTTCAATCATATATATAATTCTTGCTGTAAAACCTCTTAATAAGGAATACAGTTTTACTCCAGTCTGGAAAATCAGCACAGCTAATCCTGTTATAAATAATTCTGAAACTAAGCAAAAATCAGCTTTTCATCTTGGTCAAACCCTTGGTTATTTTGATGAAGATGGAAACATTTCTCTCTATAAAACATTTCCTTCAAAAGTTTCTATTTCTGATTCTTATTTTGCTGTCTACGATTCCGAAGCAAAAAATACTGATTTTTATAATACTGATGGAACAAAAGCTGGTGTAATTGAAGCAAGCGGATTTCCATATTTTAAGGATAATCTTATTTATGTTTTTCTCCCAGGCGGATGTTCTTTTTCAAAATGCTCTGATACAGGAAAAATCATCTGGACTTTTGAAGGGACCTTCCCTATTACAGCATTTGCGGCTAAAGAAAACTACACTGCAGTAGGTCTTTCAAACGGAACTATCAAAGTATTAAATAATGAAAATGGTGCTACCGAAATTGATTTTGCACCAGGAGGAAGCGATTACCCTGTAATTCTTGGCCTTGATATTTCTGAAGACGGCCAGTACATTGCCTCAATTTCTGGTCATAACCATCAGCGATTTGTTTTGTCACATCGAGAGGAAAATCAACAGAAAATTGTTTATCATAAGTTTTTTGATCATGATTCTCCTTACCGCACAATCGTACATTTTAGTAAGGACGGAAAAAGAGTTTTCTATAACTTCTATAGAGGACTTGGAATCTATGACCTAGAAACAAAAGCCGAGCAGACTCTTTCGATAAAAGACAAACTGATTTCAATTGAAGAAACTGATGATCTTACCCTTCTTTTAGGAAAAGAAAAAAATACGTACACAGTATCTGTAATTGATAATACTAATACACTTGAAGGGGCATTCTCATTTACAGCTGATTCAGCTTTCCTTCATGCAGCAGACAATAACATTTATCTTGGTAAAGATAATTCAATTTCAAAAATCCAGGTTACAAGAGAATAAAGAGGTCAGAAATGAAAAAAGAATTACTTTCAACAGCTTTCCTTCTCATCACATCTATTGCATTCTGTTTTGACTGGCCCCAGGCTGATGTTACAAAAGATTCCTTTAATTCCTATTTCGGACAGAACCGTGGCGGCATTTTAAGCACTTCGATTATTTTTTCAGAACCGGAAGAAGTAAGAGCTGCAGAAGATGGATATATTATCGCCGTTCTTACAGAAAATTCAGATGATTCTGATTTTTTCCCTTCAACACTCGGTACTGCTGTTATTCTTTCACATAATGATGATTTGATTTCAGTATACGGAAATCTTGATGCACAAACCCTCACTTTAAAAAATGAAAATGAACGTTCTGTTGATGGTGGTGCAATTATTGCTTCAAGTGGAAATTCCGGTTTTCAGGAAAATCATGGAAATCTTGAATTTCAGATTATTGATGCAAAGAATAAATCTGCAATCAATCCAAAAGTTCTTATGCCACGTGCAGAAGAAGAAATGCCTCTTTCACTTACAGGCATTATGATTGGCAGTAAAAATAATGATTTTTACGACATTAACGTTTATAAAACCTATAATTCGGGACTTTATAAGGTATATTTTAAGCGAAACCCTATAGCGGCTCCTTACAAAACTTCAGTTTCAATAAATGGTGTAATTGTAGATCAGCTTTCATATGATATGATTACACAGGAAAACAACAAACTGTGTATCATCGGAAAAAAGAAATACACAGATGCAGATATTTTTCCGAACAATGATTTACAGTTACTGGGTGAGGTAATGTTTACTCCAGGACGTGCAACTCTTGGTCTTTCAATTTCTGACACGCTTGGTAATGTAAAACAGCTCAACTATAACATCATTATAAAATAACAGAAGAAAAAAAATATTTTCCTTACTCAAGAAAATTTGTTAAATACTCATTTCCGTGTTAAAATAGTATAATTAAGTTTAATGGGAGTAGAACTTGGAACATAATATGATTTTGTCAGCATCCGGCTGGCGTAAGGTTTTTGCAGCATCCGGAGACGAGCAGGATAAAAATCCTGAAATTACAGACACTGACAGAAGCATTGCCGTAATTGCGGCAGATGTTTTTTTTGATTACATCAGCAAGATAAGCGGACAGGAATCCCCTGTTATTGCACTGGGTATTGATGCACGCCCGACAGGCCCGGCTCTTGCAGATGCAATGATTCATGCCCTTGTAAAAAATGGAGCAATTCTCCAGTACAGCGCGGTTACTTCAGCTCCAGAGATTATGGCTTATGCAAAAAAACTCGACGGCTTTATTTACATTTCTGCAAGTCATAATCCGGTAGGTCATAACGGAATTAAATTTGGAACAAACGATGGTGGAGTTCTTTGCGCACAGGAAAATAAAAAATTAGTTGATGATTTTCTTAAACGACTTGCAGATGACAATGGAGTTGCAGAAGCTGTAAAAAAAGCCTATTCCTGCACTACTTCCGAGCTAAAGGCCGTTTATGAAGTTAAAGACAGTTCAAAGCATAATGCACTTTCTGCTTACAAAAACTTTGCAAATGAAACAATTACTGGAACTGATAATAAAGAATATCAGGCTGATTTCTTTGGAATGCTTGATACCTTTATTGCACAAAATCCACTTGGAGTTGTATGCGACTTTAATGGAAGTTCTCGTAATCAAAGCATTGACCGTGATTTCTTTAAGGAACGCAAAATCAACTTCTATTCAATAAATGATTTTGAAATTGCACATGAAATTATTCCGGAAGCTGAGAATCTTGTTCACGTTGCAGCAGAAATGGAACGTCTACATAAAGAAGGACACAGTGAAGTTGTTCTGGGATATATGCCGGATTGCGATGGCGACCGCGGTAATATTGTTTACTGGGATGAAAAGCTGAATAAAGCTGTTATATTAAAGGCTCAGGAAGTATTCAGTCTTTCCGTTCTTGCAGAACTTACCTATTCTATCTGGCAGCATGGAGAAGAAAAAGACTTTAAGCCTGCTGTAGTTGTTAACTGTCCAACTTCAATGCGAATTAATGAAATCGCTTCAGCTCTTGGAGCAGAAGTTTTCCGAGCTGAAGTTGGTGAAGCAAATGTCGTAAACCTGGCAAGGGAAAAACGTTCTCAAGGTTACACAGTCCGCATTCTTGGAGAAGGTTCAAACGGTGGAACAATTACTTACCCTGCAGCCGTACGCGACCCGCTTAATACAATTTTCGCCCTCATCAAGCTTTTGATGATGAGAGAAAGCGGATTGTATGAAATGTGGTGTACAAAATCAGGTCAGAAATATAATCCTGAATTTACACTCAGCGATGTAATTGCATCTCTTCCGGTATATACAACAACTGGAGTTTCAGAACCACGGGCAGTCCTAAAAGTTAAAACAACAGACCATACAAAACTTAAGGCTGCATTCCAGAAAGCTTTTGAAGCAGACTGGAAGAAAAAATCAGCTGACCTCAAGAAAAAATATGACATAGAGTCTTGGGATGCAGTTATAACTAAGGGAACTGTTGAGACCTGCGGTGTAAAAGACTTTTCAAAATCAGAAAAAGGCGGACTAAAAATCCTTTTCAAGGACAAAGATTCAAAACCTGTTGCCTTTATCTGGATGCGTGGAAGCGGTACAGAGCCTGTTTTCCGCATTATGTGCGACGTAAAAGGCGACAAACCTGATATGGAAAAGGCACTGCTTGAGTGGGAGACTGAGCTTATTAAGAAAGCAGACAAATAGATTGCTTCGCCTACGGCTCGCAATGACGTCATTGCGAGGAGCGCAGCGACGAAGCAATCTATTAAATGACAAAAAATAAATAAATTTGTATAATAATTCAATACAGGAGCTATAAATGGAAAAAGAAGAAATCTTAAAGCGTGCAAAAGCTTACATTGCCGCAGAAAAAGATGAAAGATTCAGCAAGGAAGTTGAAGAACTTATTGCTAAAGAAGATTATAAGGAACTTGAAGACCGCTTC
>OCVV011158576.1_pt1 | contig 15719 bp, 10 predicted proteins | sample 1539721 | NCBI WGS metagenome assembly OCVV01 (sample SAMN02144230, study PRJEB22623) | gut metagenome | biome: sheep rumen | host: Ovis aries | place: New Zealand
ATAATAATGTGATATAATCACAAAAAATACAATTGAAGATGAAAACGCAACGCGCTAATTATTTTGTTGCGTTTACTTTTTCAATTAAGGTTCATTAAAAGATTACTTACTTTTCTCTTTACCTTTGTTATCATAAATGATAAAATAAACAAGGTACGAAAATAAATAAACTTAATATATATTGGAGGCATAATGAATTTATTATTATTTATCGCTTCCAGTTTACATAATGTTTTATTAGCAGATGTATCTTTAGGAGTATTTATTCCTGTATTAGTTATCGCGCTAATCGCAGGTATTGGCGGAGGATTTTTCTTAAGAGTTAAAATCTATGAAAAGTCTATAAAAGAAACCAATGAAAAGATTGAAAAAATGCTTGATGATGCATCAAAAGAAGCGGAACAACTCAAGAAAGATAAAATTATTGAAACAAAACAAGAAACATATAAGTTAATGTCTGAATGCAATAATGATATTAAAGAGAGAAAATCTGCAATTAAGGCTCAAGAAGATAAACTTCAACAGCGTGAAAATTCTCTAGACAATAGATCTAACAATCTAGATAAAAGAGAAGAAAATTTAGACAGAAAAGAACAATCTATTGATGATCGTAAAGCTGCTCTAGAAGAAAAACATAATAAACTGGACGCAATCATTAAAGGACAAGAAGATAAACTATATGAAATTTCACAATATAGTTTAGAAGAAGCAAGATCTGTTATTTTAAATAAGACAGAAGAAGAAATGAAGAGCGAAATTGCTCAATATATCAGAGATGAAGAAGATAAAGCTAGAGAAATAGCTGAAAAGAAATCAAAAGATATATTAGCTGCTGCTATTCAAAAATATGCACAGGATGTTACAAATGAACGTACTGTGTCTGTAGTTCAATTACCTAGTGATGAAATGAAAGGTAGAATCATCGGTCGTGAAGGTAGAAATATTCGTACTATTGAATCCTTAACCGGAGTTGACCTAATTGTCGATGATACACCTGAATCAATCGTATTAAGCTGTTTTGATCCTGTTCGTAGAGAAGTCGCAAGAAGAGCTATATCATATCTAGTTGAAGATGGACGTATTCACCCAGCTAGAATTGAAGAAATGGTTGAAAGAAGCCGTGCTGAAGTTAACCAATTCATTAGAGAATGTGGTGATAAAGCAATATTTGAAGTTGGTGTTGGTAAGATGCACCCTGATCTAGTTAAAATATTAGGTAGATTACAATTCAGAACATCTTATGGACAAAACGTATTACAACATTCAATTGAAGTTGCTTTCTTCGCAGGCAAGATGGCCGCAGAACTTGGTGAAGACGAAACATTAGCTAAACGTGCTGGATTGCTTCACGATATTGGTAAAGCAATTGACCACGAAGTAGAAGGTAGCCACGTTGAACTTGGTGCTTCACTCGCTAAAAAATATAAAGAAAACCCAGTTGTTATCAACGCAATTGAATCACATCATGGCGATGTACCAGCTGATAACGTTATCTCTTGTTTAGTACAAGCTGCTGATGCGTTAAGTGCCGCTAGACCTGGCGCAAGAAGTGAATCACTTGAAAACTATATCAACCGTCTTGAATCACTTGAAGGAATCGCAAACAACGTTAAAGGCGTTGATAACTCATACGCAATTCAAGCAGGTAGAGAAATTAGAATTCTTGTTAAACCTGATGAAGTATCAGATGATGATATTACATTAATCGCAAGAGACGTTAAGAATCAAATCGAAGAGAACTTAACATACCCTGGAACTATCAAAGTAACTGTAGTAAGAGAAAAGAGAGTTCAAGAAATAGCGAAATAATATTTAAATGCGAGGCAAGCCCTCGCATTTATAAACTTGGAGGTTTTATGAAACCAGTAGTTATCAATTCCCCTGATCAAACTAAAGAAAGAAAAAGATTAGATAAAGATAATCACTTTATTGATTATGTGGAAAACAACAAATTTAAAGATTTAGGAAAAGATAAGAAATATTATCTATATACATATGGCTGTCAAGAAAACGAATCTGATTCTGAAAAGATAAGAGGACTTATGGAAAGCATGTCTTTTTCTAAATGCGATAATTTGGATGAAACAGATGTTATCCTAATGAATACCTGCGCTATTAGAAAAAACGCTGAGGACAAGGTTTTTGGTGAATTAGGACGCTTAAAACAACTAAAGAGAAAAAAACCAGAACTTATTGTTGGTCTTGGTGGCTGTATGGCACAAGAAGAATCTGTAGTAAATAAAATATTAACCAAATATCAAAATGTAGATTTTGTCTTTGGTACACATAATTTACATAATCTTCCTAACTTAATCGCAAGAGTTATGGAAAATAAAGAAAGAGTTGTTGATGTTTTATCTTATGAGGGTTCTGTAGTTGAAAACGTTCCACTTGTTCGTGAATCTAATATTAAAGCCTGGATTCCAATTATGTATGGATGTGATGAGTTCTGTACATATTGCATAGTTCCTTACACAAGAGGAAAAGAAAGATCAAGACTTCCTGAAAACATCATTAAAGAAGCGACTGATCTCGCAAATCAAGGATATAAAGAAATTACTCTTCTTGGACAAAACGTTAATGCATATGGAAAAGACTTCACTGATAGAACATATGATTTTGCGGATTTGCTTAATGATTTAGCTAAGATTAATATCCCTAGAATAAGATTCACCACAAACAACCCAAAAGACTTTGATGATAGACAGATTGAAGCTGTAAAGAACGCAAAGAATATAATGAACGCAATTCACCTTCCTGTTCAATCTGGATCAAATAAAGTCTTAAAGAAAATGAACAGAAAATATTCTAAAGAATCTTATATAGAATTAGTTGATAAACTTTATAAAGCTATTCCAGATGTAAGTATTACAACCGATATCATTGTCGCATTCCCTTATGAAGATGATAATGACTTTAATGAGACTTTAGATCTTGTTAAAAGATGTAAATTCGAAGGAGCTTTCACATTCATATTCTCAAAAAGAGAAGGCACTCCTGCAGCTAAATATGTTGATGAAAACATCACTGAAGAAATAGCTTATCAAAGACTTTATAAACTTAATGAAGTTGTGAATGAAGGATACAAAAATGGTATGATGAGATTCCTTAATAAAACTGTAAAAGTACTAATTGAAGGAAGATCAAAAAATCAAAAGAATGTTTTGATGGGTTACACTGAAAACAATAAATTAGTAAATGTTTTAGGTGATGAAAAATACATTGGTCAAATAGTAGATGTAAAGATTACAGACGCTAAGACATGGAGCTTAGATGGAGAAATTGTTAACGAATAAGTTAGATGAATTAACTAAGGAAATTGAGTCTTTAGAAGATGTGCAAAAACTAAAGCTTCTAACAAAAAAAGTGATAGATAAATACTCTACTCCAACTAACATTAAGAAACATAAAGATGATTATCTTGTTCAAGAATTCTTTAATACTTTAGCTGAAGTAGAAAACCTATCAATTCTATTAAGTGATGTATTTTTGAAGGAACTAGAGATAAAGTAATAGCTCGATAATTGCGAAATATAGCGGTTTTCGAGCTATTTTTATTTTTTTATTGAAATATTATTGATAGAAATATATAATATTTTTAGAGAAGGTGTACACAGTGGACTTCAAAACGAACGAAGAAATGTTAGATGAAGCACTAAAATATAGCGAAATTAGGGCAGATTCTATCGTTAAGGTATTCAGAGACAATCATATATATTTTCCAGACTTTGTTTATAAGTTTTTATTGTTAAACTGTTTTAAAAAACATATCTTTAACGACGCTTATATGCAACTATATTCTGATGAATTTAAATATAAACTTCGTTCATATAATTTCTTTTCTATTCATCTATTAAGAAAGACTATTGAAGATTATAATATCGATGTTAAATCTAGTGAATTCAAAAATTTATTCTTTAGATTCTATTTAAAAAATGAAAAGAAATTTAAGAAGTCTATTATATTAAGCACTTCTTTAAATGAACTAATTGAAGATAAAAATAGTGATGAAACTATCTATGATTGTTTAAAATCTTTTGATGATTTATTCTATACTCCAAAAGGATATTTAGATGGTATATCTTTATCTATTTTAAAAGAATCAATCATCGCTACATATTCTCTTCCTTATCTAAAAGATTTAGGAAGTAAATATGGAGTCAATGTTCCAAAAAGAATTAATAAATCTGAACTCTTAGATTTAGTTTCTACTAGATTCCAATTGACTGATGAAGAAAGATCTACTATTGAATCAAAATCAATTACTGAGATTATTTCATTCTCAAAAAAGAAAGGGTTTAAAGTATCTTCTGATCTTAAAAAATCAGATATGGTTGAATACATCATTTTCAAACTTAATAAATATAATGAAGAAGTAGAAAAAGATTTATATAACTATGATATCTTAGTTGAATCTGATTTAATTGAGAATAAGATTGAACAAGATAATCTTGAACAAACAGATCAAGCTATTCCTACATCTGAAGTCATGGTTGAAAATGAAATGGATGATGAAGATGTTAAAGTAGATGAAAATGTAGAACCTCAAGACGAAACTGAAACAGAACCAGAAGAAGTTATAGATGAACCTACTGAATCAAATGAAGAAAAAGAATTAGATTCTACTGAGAATGTAGATGAACCTACTAATGAGAATGATAATGATCAAGAATCTCTAGCTCAGGAGGATACAACGACTGAAGAAGTTGAAACTTCGCCTGAAGAAGCTACTATTGATGAAGAAGAATCAGAACCATCAAAAGAAGAAACAGAATCTGAACAAGAAGATTTGTCTCAACCTGATATTTATTATGATCAGACGGTAGATGAAGAAATAAAAAATATCATTAAAAAATATTATGCGAAGAAACTTAAAAAAGACACTTGGCTTAGAATTGCGGTAATAGCGGTATTTATCTTGGTTGTAGTTATGTTAATCTACTTTGCGCTTAAATATTATAAAGTATTTTAAATAAAGGAAGGGATAGTCAAATATCCCTTTATTATGTTTATGAAGAAAATTGTTTTAATTGTTGGACCTACTGGTGTAGGCAAAACCAGTTTATCCATTAAACTCGCAAAACATTATAATACTGAACTAATTAGTGGTGACTCTGTTCAAGTTTACCGTTCTTTAGATATAGGATCAGGTAAAGTTACTGAAAAAGAAAAAGAAGGAATTAAACATTATCTAATTGATATATTAGATCCAACTCAAGATTATAGTGTTAGTGATTTTCAGAAAGCATCTAGAGAAATAATAGATAATATGAATACACTTCCTATATTAGTTGGTGGGACTGGTTATTATTTAAGAGCGTGCTTATATAATTATGAGTTCACTTCTAATAAAAGAACTGATAAATATAATAATCTAACTAATGAAGAACTATATAATAGATTGTTAGAATTAAAAGATTCTAATATTCCAAATATAAATAATAGGATTAGATTATTAAGACATTTAGAAATATTAGAATCTAATGACGAACCAACTAAAAAAGATGAACCATTATATGATTTTCTAATTATAGGTCTTACATGTGATAGAGATATTCTATACGATAGAATAAATAGTAGAGTTGATGAGATGATTAAAAATGGTCTTTTAGAAGAAGTAAAATCATTATATGATAAAGGAATTCATTCTAAAGCAGTCAACTCTATAGGATATAAAGAACTATATGATTATTTTGATAATTTAACCACATATGATGAAGCTGTTAATTTAATTAAACAACATTCTAGAAATTTTGCGAAAAGACAGATGACATGGTTTAAAAATCAAATGGAAACACATTGGATCGATGTTGTTAAAGAGGATCCGTATCAAAAATCAATTGAATTAATTAATGCATTTCTAGGAGAATAGTATGGAAATATTAGAAATAATGGAAAAAAGGCATAGCGTTAGACAATATACTGATAAAAAAATAGAAGATGATAAAAGATTAATCATTGATCAAATGATCAATGACTTGAACAGTGAAACTGATTTAAATATTCAAGTCTTTTATGATGAACCAAACTGTTTTAATTCATTTATGGCTCATTATGGAAAATTTAAAAACGTTAATAACTATATAAGCTTTGTAGGAAAAAAGGATAATGAATTAGAAGAAAAGATAGGTTATTATGGTGAAAGATTAGTTTTATCATTAACTGAAATGGGGATTCAATCTTGTTGGGTTAAATTAACTCATGGTAAATCTAAAGCGGTACTAACAAAAGAAGAGAAAGAAGTCATCATTATAGCGTTTGGATATGGAGAAACTGAAGGTAGACCTCATAAATCTAAATCTATGGCTGATTTATGTAATTATTCTTTAGAACTTCCTGATTGGTTTATTAACGGAATGAAAGGAGCGATGTTAGCTCCAACCGCAATCAACCAGCAAAAATTCTATTTTACATATAAAGATGATGAAGCAATCCTTAAAATGAAAAAAGGCCCTTGTTCAAATATAAATAAAGGCATAGTTAGACTTCATTTTGACTTAGCTTCATCAAGAAGATGTGAATAATAAATCTTTATAAAACTTGTTATTTTCTTAAAATCTGTTTTCATAGAAATTATTATATGTTATAATCCAATCAAGAATAGCAATTGGAGGCACATATTGAATATAAATTTTTGTAATATAACAACCAAAAGTTATTATAGATTTATCGAATTCTTATCTTTATTATGTGGAATAGATATATCACATGAAAGATTTAAACAAGTAATACTGGATAATATTGAGGCCGTAACTAATGAAGATAAACAAGTTAAATCTTTAGCTAATTCATATCTCTATATATTATCCAATATTAAACAGCCATTATCTTTAGAAATTATATATACATCATATTTTTTATTAACAGGGAAAAATATTGATAAATCTGAAAGCGAAATCATTTTAAGCACTTATTACTATAATAATAATACTGACGCATACAATAAGGCAATTGCCGTGCATAAAATTATTTTAAATGTAATTAAGAATAGAAAAATTGAATTCGCTTTTATTATTTCAAATTATATATTACTTAAAAATAAAAAAGGACAACTACTACCTCATCCTAGAATAGTTAATGATTATAATACTAATTTAAGAATAGATGATTATTCTGATTGGATATTTTTATTTAAACAGATGGAAGATAGACAAACATTTAGTGAAGGCTATCCTTTGCCAAGTAAAGAAGATGTTATAGAAAAAATAAAAAATATTAGTAATACATTAAAAACTACATATAAAGTGAAGTTTTTAGCTTTATATGGCAGTATTGTTAAAAATATTCAAAATGAATCAAGCGATATAGATTTCTTAATAGATTTTGATAATAATTTAATAGATTATGAAAAAGGATTATTGAAAGAAAAACTAATTAAATACTTGAAAGAAGAATTAGACGAAAGAATAGATTTAGTTGATTTTAAACACGCATTAAAAGAATTAAATATTAATGAAATGGAAAAAATAATAGTTTTAATAAAGGAGCAATAGCTATGATTAAACATATTACAAATGATTACATTAATGAAAATCTTGATTCATATGTTGAAATTACTTCTAAATTAATATCAACTAGCAATAATAATTACAATTATATAGAACCTTTTCAACTTCAGAATCATCCAGATGATCTTTATATTTTTAACAGCAATTATATATTAGTACTAAAATTAGAATTTAAAAATCTTGATTCATCAGATTCTATATTAAAATTATTGATTAAATTAAGGATGCATGCATTAAATTTGCATTCGCACTTAAAAGTATATAAAATCAATACTAATTTGGTTGATTTTCCTTTGTCTGCTTCAACTTTATATAATTCGATTTCATTTTCTACTTCTTCATTAATTGATCAACTAATTTTATATCCAATGTTAAATTATGGTGATGGATATTCAACTCAAAGTGTAGATATTGATTTAACTAGAATAGCTCAATCTATTACACCATCAAATAATAAAATATTTTTAGCGATAAAAGGTGGATATACGGCACCTAATTTTATTTATTTATTTACCCCTGAATATCTAAGCGATAATGAAAATATTGTCGATGCAGAAGTTTTAAAAAATGATGGATTAAATAACATTAATAAATTTGATGAAGTATCATGTTCTTTATATGATAAGGGATATATAAATCTTTCAAATGGCTCTGTAATTCATAATTTTAATTTGATTACATCATTAGGTAAAAGAATGCCTATCCCACTTAAGATGTCCCATAACTGTTTTAGAACTAATAATAGCCCTTATTTTAATTTTAATTTAAAGTTAAATTACGAATTTGTTATTAATTATGAAACTATAGAATCAGAGACAACTATTAGTATCTACAAATTTCTGATAGAAGATTATAGTGGCGTTACTAAAACATATGATAGTTATGAGAATACCGAAAAGAATCGTGAATTACTAGGAATAGATAGATACATAGAAGATTTAGCGCTTTTTTATTCCGCTGATGATGGGTCATATTTATTTTCTGAAATCATTAATGACACTATACATTTGTATTTATATGATATAAATGAAAATTTTTATCATCTTAAATCTGAATCAAATAGATTTGTGCTTGTTCAAATTAAAAATTCATATAACGATGAAATTAATTTTTCATATAATGAAGGATTAAATAATGAGTTAATTACAATCACAAACACCAGCAATGATTTAATAAAAGTATATTATACGTTAATAGACAATAAAAAGATTATTAGTAGAATAGAAGATGTTAACACTTCAAGAATGATAACTATTGATACTTACGAAAATTATATTTTAATAAAATACAATAAAGGCAACGATGAATATTCATGCTATAAGAAACTTAAAATTAATTTTTATATTAATAATACTATAGAAAGCATTCAAGAGTTTGATGAAAATAATAATCAAATGAATAAACTTGAATACATCATTTCAAATAATAAAATATCGACTGTTAATAGATACGATTCGTTAAATAATAAAATATCATATAAAAATTATACGTATTTATCAAAATATACCAAAATAAGTGATAATTATAATAACACAACCTATCATTACTTTGATCTCTATAATAGACCAATACTTGAAATAAACGATAATTATAGATGTTTAAGTTATTCGTATAATAGTATTGATGAACCTCTTAAAGGGGTTTCTTCAATCACGGATTTTATTGTCAAAAAAAGATGTTTAATAGAAAATCATAGTTTTGAATATCTAGACAACAATCAAGATTTAATTGGGTGGGATTTAACTGGAAATAAAAAATATAGTTTATCTGATGATTGTCTCTATGGAGGAAAAAGCTTATTTATTAATACTTTACCAAGTGACAGTTTGAAGTTGACTCAAAATATTTATTCTTTATCAAACGGAACTTATTCTCTTAAAATAAACGCTAGAGCGTTATCTTCATTAAACAATCTTTCCATTAAGGTTAAACTGACTTATATGAAGAAAGATATAATAGTAAATGGTGGAGCGATAGAGATAAACGCCATCAATCCTGGTTTAACATTATATAATGAAGAATATCCTGTAAATCTAACTAATCTTGATGGTAACTGGAAAAGTTTTTCTACAAATAATTTTACTATATCTGCGCTTATGATAAATTTAGTAGTATCTATAGAAATAAACGCAAGCGGGTTGAACCAAGTATATTTAGATGATTTTAATTTTAGTGATGGAGATAAAGTAGTAAGGTATAATTTAATAAACAATGGTTCATTTGAAAATGTATCTGGCAATAGACCATCGTGTTACCAATTTGAAAATTTAAGTAATGACGATACTATTACTTCTTCATTAAACGATGAGACAACCCACGCCTTGATATTCTCAAAAAAGGTGATGCATCTAGATTTAAAAGATGTTACTTTTGATGGAACAGAATTTGTAGCTAGAAAGCTATATCAATTAGTTAATGTAAAAGGATATAAAGGTGATTGTTTCACTTATAGCATATTCGCAAGATGTTTTCTAACTATTAACACAAAATTAAGGGCTTATATTACATTTAATTATTTGAATACTGAACCAGAAACAATTTATTTTAATTTTTTAGAAAATATAAATACTTATCAATTATTATCTAAAGGCATAAGAGCTTTATACGATTATGAGTCTATTATAATAGGTGTTGAATATGATGGATTCGATCATTTATATATTGATTCATTTGAATTAAATAAAGATACGTTTACTACTTATTATAACTATACTCCTAAAGGAAAAATAATAGATATATCTAAGGATAATGGAAAAAGCATCAACATAAAATATGATAAAAATAAACCAACCTATATATCATATAAAAATAATGCCTATTTTAAATATGAATATGATAGTATAGGAAGATTATCAAAAATCATTGATTCATTTGGTACAACTATTGATTATACGTATGGAACAAATGAATCAAAATATGATGTTACAAGTACATCTATTTCATATTATAATGGAACGAATCTTAGTTCGATCGTTTTTGAATATTCTTATGATAATTTAGGAAATATAACTACTGAAATCGATGAACATGATAATTCATTTAATTATATGTATGATACTTTAAGAAGAGTAGTGAAAGTAACTAACCCTAATAACCTTGAAATAAATAAAGAATATGACTATTTATCAAATGTAGAAAGAGTATATTGTTCGTTAAATCCAAATTCAAATTATATACATTCAAACGATATTACATATAATAAGACATTAAACTTAGTGAGCAATGTTTGGACCGGCCCCTCTAATAACAGAATTCATTATGACTATATATATGATAGTACTGGTAGATTACTTGAAGTAAAACAAAGCAATCTTTCTTTAGAAAAATATGAATATAATTCAGTTTTGAATTCAATAAATAAAAACTTAATCACAAGCAAAAGATATGGTAGTAGCGGCGATCTATTTACTTTTGATTATGACAATAAAAATAGATTAACACAGGTATACTTAAATAGTAGTTTAGCTTATCAATATTCTTATAACGAAGAATCATTAGTATCTGAAACTATAGATCATATTAATAACAAAAAAACATTTTATTCATATGATTCTAAAGATAGATTAGAAAGAATTACTAATGATGACTATGTAATAAAAAAAGGATTTGATAACAACGACAATCCACAAAAGGTAATATATTCAAATGATTATGTAGATAGAATAAATTTATTTGAATATGATTATGAACATACTCAAGATACTAAAGATGGTTTTATAAAAAGACTATCAAAATATAATGATGAAATAATTTTACCAAGTTTTAAAGGCGAATCGTTAGGCGGATTAAAACCTACGTTTTATAACGCTGAGGTTATAATGGATTCAACTATTAACTCTCAAGTTTTTGAGTGCGCTTATAGAAACAATTATCTTTTATATGATTTAAATAAAGTTAATGAAAATTATCAAAATGAAGTAGTTGATGGTAAAAAATTTAATCTCTATGAATGGAAAAGAGTCTTTAGATATATAAAAACATTTTATCTTTGGTTTAAACCTGAACAAGAAATAACTAATAGGCCGCCAAAAATAATTAATATTTTAAGATTAATGAATCTTGATTCAGAAAATAAATATTTGGCTTCTATAGATATTAATACATCATTCAAAATCATTTATAGAGATAGAAATCAATCAGTCAAGTTAACAACCTCTAATTCAATTAATTTTAATGAATACAATTTCCTATCATTTACAATCTTAAGAAATAGTAACAATGACAACGTTATAAAAATTACATTAAATAACACAGAAACACAAAATGTCATAGTAAACGAGAGCGTATTTAGCGTTAATGGTTTCTCATTATCTAAACAGTATATTGAATCTTTAGAAGAAGGCTTATCATCTTCTGAATTATCACATTCAAATTATTTATTACAGAACATTTCATATTGTGTTCCTTTCGTCGGTGTTTCTAATAAAAATTATTCATTAAACGAATATAAAAATATGAATAGCGCGTTTAATAAATACTTTATTAGTTCTAATACTAGATTATCTCGTTCTTCGCTTCTTTATTATAGTTTTGATAAAGAAGATGACTATGATTTAATTACTTTAGATAATGAAGTTAATTCATTAAAAGGATTAAGACCTATAAACTATATAAAGCCTGATGAAGAATATGATATAACCAAAAACACCTTATTTAGATATGATAATCTATTAAATAGATATTTATACTGTGTGATAAAAGATGAAGTAGATCAAATACTAAAATATGATTTTAATATTTCTACTAATTTTACTATGTCATTACTTTATAAAACTATCCCTAATCCACCTTCATATGGCGCAAGAACTATTGTTAATTTTAAGGATAAAGACACAAATAATGACATATTAAAAATATTTCTTACTCCATATGGTCTTATGAACTCGCTTGTAATTCAACGTAATAGTGATGTTAAAATGATGTCTTCTATTAGTGAAAATACTTGGCAGAATCTATTTATTAAATTAGATAACGGTTCATTATATGTTTATCTAGATAATATAGTATTATCACCACCTTTATCAAACATTGATTTATCTAATTCAATTTGTTATATAGGCGCATTAAATGATGATATTGGTAATCCGTTTAATGGATATATAATGGATATAAAATATTCTCTTAAAGCTATATCATATGATTATCAAAAAGAAAAGAAATCAAGACCAAAAATATACGCTGATATCACTGATAATTTAGGAAGATTGGTAAACAAGAATATAGTTATAGGTGATGAATGTTACGAATATGTATATAATTATGATAAGTTAAGAATATCTAGTGAAATGCTTGTGACTGATGAAGGAATATCATATGAATATGACTCGATGAATAATGTAAGTGTAACTAATTTTGATTCAAATATTACTAGATATGAATATGATAAATTAAATGAATTAACTAATGTTTATCAGAATAATACACTTAAATATCATTATGAATACGATGCGTATGGAAATATAACTAGGTTGACTAAACCAGGAACCATTAATGAATTATCATTCGCATATGGAGTAGGTGGTAGATTAATAACCGTATATAAAAAGGTTAATAATAATGATGTAGTCTACAGAACAATAACATATAATAGTGATAATCCATTCTATCCATCATCTTTAACTATTAACTCCATAAATAAATCACTTAGCTTTAGTGGTAAAAGACTTATGAGTATAGGTAGTGATATATCATTTACTTATAACGATAAAGGTATAAGAACAAGCAAAACTACTAGTGATGCGTTATATGAATATGAACTAGATGAATCAAGGATAATATCACTTAGAAAAACATCTAATCAAGTAGTTAATAAAATATATTTTAATTATGATTTAAATGGATCGTTATCATCATTAACATATAATAATAAAGAATATATTTATGTAAGGGATACTTTACAAAATATATTAGGTATTATTGATACAGATAGAAATTATATAGTAAAATATAGTTACTCTCCATTTGGAGAAGTAACTAGAACTATTCTATCCAATGATGTAGATGATGTTTTTATAGCTAATAATAACCCATTTATATTTAAAGGTTATTATTATGATTTTGAAACTAATCTATATTATCTAAATAGTAGATATTATGATCCTGAATTATGTAGATTTATCACTCCTGATAATTATTCATATTTAGATAATAATAATCCAATTGGATTAAATCTATATATGTATTGTGGAAATAATCCAGTGATGAATATAGATCCAAGCGGATATTCTTGGTTTAGAAAGTGCTTAGATTGGGTTGAAACCATAATTGGCACATTTAATCCAATTAGTTTACTTATATCAGTTACTGCAGTCGCTGTTGCTGCAATTACTGGTAGAACAGATGAACTAAAAGAAGATTTTGAAAACGGTTGTTTTAATATATTTAATCAATCAGAAGAAACCGCTATAAATGCGAAAGTATTTAGTTTTTATAAAGGAAGTAAAGTTGTTAGATTAAATGGGAATAGAGGTTTTACTATTTTTGGTACCATATGGGCTGGAAAAGAAAACTTTTCTACAAAAGATTTAAAACATGAACATGGTCATCATGTTCAAGAAATGATTCTTGGTCCTTTATATCTTATCAATATCGCTGCTCCATCTATTATATATTATTATATTGATGATAAGTATTTAAGTAAAATGCCAGGAGACAAATCAAGCGATTACATTTATTATTCTACCCCTTGGGAAGTGACTGCTGATTGGCTTGGTGGAGTTGAAGGAAGAGAATACAAGAAAGGTTCTCTTGCTTGGGGAATAATTGAAAATCTCTTAGGACCTTCGATTATTTTATTATACTTATTATTCGGTTATTAGGAGAAAATAGATATGAAAAATACACTTTGCATATATATTTTACTTGGACTTATATACTTAATATTTGTATTTACAACAATTGAATGTGAAGAAAAAAGAGCAACTAACTGGGAATTTGAACATGATATTGAAGAAATAGAATCAATTGTTATTGCTAAATTTGGGGAAAGCTTTAATACAACGACTATAGATAAAATAGACATAACTGATTTTGAAGTTGCGAAAGAAATAGAAAAAGAACAATACACTGAATTATATGAAGAAATAAAGAAACTTCCAATTGGAAACCTTGAAATGTTTGCCCCCAAGCATGGTTTTTTCCCTTATGGTTTTATTGTTTATTTTAATGATGCATCTTTTGATATTCTTACGAAAAATAACGCAAGGCACCAATACGCTGATGGATCTTACATAGTTCCGTATATTGGGAAATATTTTAATTACGAGTATAAAAAATTATTAGAAAAACATTTGGGAGAAAGTATAGTATATTAATAATAATTCGAAATGTTTTTAACTATAACAATCACAACTTCGGTAAAATGATAATAAAATAATAATCCAGGTATATTGTATCTGGATTATTTTAGTTTATATAGAACTTTAATGAAATGTTATATTAACTTATGAAATTTATATCTTTTTAGTACACCATATACTATCGATAATATTGATAGCGTTAGAAGACCTACGCCCATTAGAATTGCGCAATTCATAAAGAACTTTTGTGGTAATATTAGTATTACTTCATCATATCTTGGATCAAATTGCCAGTTGGTTTTGCCTGGGAAGAATAATTTATGGAAAACTGTAAATAATTTATTAAAGTCAATCATTCCAAAGACACCTACTATCGCTACTAAAAGAAGCGATAATATTCCCCCATAAAATAGTGGTGAATAGCCAAAGAAATCATATACTCTCCATACTTTTAATAAATATAAAACAAGTAAAGTTAATAATATAACTCCAGATGTAATCATCACTATTAAATCGAGTTTAAATAGAGGAACGCAGTCTGCGAAATGGCTTTTTCCTTCTTCAGAATAATTAAGCTTGCCGGTCTTAAATTCTGTGCCTTTCCAGATGAAATCCATTACATCATCAAAAGCATCTATAACGTCTTCTTTAGTATAGTTTTTTCTTGTGAAGCTGTTTAAATCTTCTACTATGTTAAGAGTGTCTATTTGTCCATAATAAAATCTTCTATTTGCGAGTGGTAAAAAAATAGATAGTGATATTATAAATACTGTTGTAGATATTAAAAGAAGTATAGATAATAGTTTATTCTTCATTTCTTTAAACCTAGTATAATCAAATTGGATAGGTATAAGTCCAATTTAATTCTTTCATATTTTATTGTTCTCCACAAGAGTGGGGAACTGGCCCCATG
>OCVV012848519.1_pt1 | contig 15717 bp, 5 predicted proteins | sample 1539721 | NCBI WGS metagenome assembly OCVV01 (sample SAMN02144230, study PRJEB22623) | gut metagenome | biome: sheep rumen | host: Ovis aries | place: New Zealand
ACGCCGGAGATTAAATCCACGCAAACGACTATTCCTTTTGTGAAGCACCATAACTTCAATTATGCGGACTTGTTCAGCTGGACCGGCGAGAACAATAAGTACCGGTTCGGTTGGATTTTCTTCGTGTTCCTGACGGTTTTTGTAGTAGCGGCGGTTAGTAACGGCGCAAATCTGAATGACGGCATGGACGGCATGTGTGCCGGCAACTCGGCTATTATCGGCGTGGCGTTGCTGATTTTAGCGTACACGAGCGGTAGTGTTGTTTGGGCGGAGTATTTCGATGTGATGTACATCCCGGGCAGCGAAGAGTTGGTGGTATTTATGGCGGCTTTTGTGGGTGCATTAGTGGGTTATCTGTGGTTTAACGGCTTCCCGGCGCAAGTGTTCATGGGCGATACGGGAAGTCTGACAGTCGGCGGAATCATCGGTGTTTGCGCGATGGTTATTCATAAGGAACTGATGGTGCCGGTATTGTGCGGAATATTTTTGATGGAGAGCGTGAGTGTGATTTTGCAAACGCAGGTGTACAAGTACTATAAGAAACGCGGACAACATGTGCGAATCTGGAAGCGGACGCCGTTCCATGACCATTTCCGGACAAGTGTGGAGCAAGTGCTGAAGAATGATCCGACGTGTTCGATTGTGTTTAAGGGCAGCAAGAATCTGCACCACGAGACGAAGATCGTACTGCGTTTCTGCATTGTGACGCTGATATTGGCGGCGATCACCATTTTGACGTTAAAGATAAGATAGTAGAAAGTCGAAAGACAAAAGTCGAAAGAATATGAAGCGAATAGTTGTATTGGGAGCCGGAGAGAGCGGTAGCGGTGCTGCCATTCTGGCGAAGGAGAAGGGTTTTGATGTGTTTGTAAGCGACTGCGGGACGATTAGCGACCCGTACCGCGCGTTGCTGGACCAGAACGGGGTTCCATGGGAAGACGGCAAGCACAGTGAGGAGTTGATTCTGAATGCCGACGAGGTGGTTAAATCGCCGGGTATTCCTCTGACGGCTCCGCTGATTCAGAAGCTGCAGGCACAAGGTACGCCGATCATCAGCGAGATTGAGTTTGCATCGAGATATACGAATGCGAAGATGATCTGTATCACCGGTTCGAACGGCAAGACGACCACCACTTCGTTGATCTTCTATATCTTAAAACAAGCAGGTCTGAATGTGGGTCTGGCAGGTAATATCGGCAACTCGCTGGCGTTGCAAGTGGCGCATGAGGACCATGACTACTACGTGATTGAGTTGAGTTCGTTCCAGCTGGACAATATGTATGATTTCAAGGCGGATGTCGCCATCTTGCTGAATATCACGCCGGACCACCTGGACCGGTACGACTATAAGTTCCAGAACTACGTCGATGCGAAGTTCCGTATCACGAGGAATCAGACGAAGGAGGACAGCTTTATTTATTGGGCGGAGGATCCGGTGATTGACCGGGAGATGAAGCGATTGCAGTTAGGGGCGACGCTTTATCCATACGGATTCACGGTGCCTAATCCGCTGCCGGTGAGCGAAGAGGAGTTGGCGCTGAAGGGAAGGCATAATGTGCTGAACTCGATGGCAGCAACTATTGCGGCGAATGTGGTGGGAATCAAGAAAGAGGTCATCCGCGAGAGTCTGAAGACTTTCCAGGGCGTAGAGCACCGTTTGCAATACGTAGCGACAGTTCGCGGCGTGAGATGGATCAACGACTCGAAGGCAACGAATGTGAACAGTTGTTGGTACGCGCTGGAGAGTATGACTACGCCAACCGTGCTGATTTTAGGCGGAAAGGACAAAGGCAATGACTACAGCGAGATAGACGAGCTGGTGAAGGAGAAGTGCCACACCTTGGTATTCATGGGGCTGCATAATGAGAAGTTAAGAGAACATTTCGGGAAATTAGTCGAAAGTCAAAAGTCGAAAGTCGAAAGACCCATTCAAATCATTGATACCAACAACCTGCATGACGCGGTGCAAGCAGCTTATCACGCAGCGAAAGAAGGCGACACCGTGCTGCTGAGTCCGTGTTGCGCAAGTTTTGACCTCTTTAAGAGTTATGAGGACCGCGGCGAGCAGTTTATGGAGGCCGTTCGGAAGCTTTAATGGCGCTAAATAAAGAAAAAAGACAATAAAATTTGCATATATGCAAAAATTGTAGTAATTTTGCACGCAAAATTGTACAGATATGAAAACTATGATGAAAAAAAGCGTATTTCTCGCGCTGATGGCAGTAGTGCTAATCGGTTTGAGCAGCTGTGAGAGAGAAAAGATTGTATATGAGCCCTGCAATTTCCACAAAGTGAACGTGGATTTTCACGTACCGCAGAGTGCATGGTCGTTTGATTCGGAGAACGGCTGGTACAGCTACTACTACGAGACGAAACAAATCACCGCATCCATCTACGACTACGGAAACTGGACGATGAGTCATGAGTATAACCCCGGAACGGATGACGCGTTTCTTATTCAGTTGCCGGAGTTCCGGTTCCTGCAAGACGAGGGAACGGGTGATTTCTACACGCAGCGCACCGATTATGAGGTGGGCGTGGGTTATGTGATAGTCTATGTAACCAATTCGGACTACGCATATGAGCCGGATTGGAAGCCGGATGAGATGTATTTCCACATGCAGATCACTTATTAAAGACCGCAGCGAAGCTGCTAAAAGAAGAAAGACCGCTTCGCTAAAAGCATAAAGACTAATATAGTCAGGAAGATATACATAGCAGGTCCCTGTTCGGCTGAGAGCCGCGCGCAGGTACTTGAGACCGCTGAAGAGTTATCAGCGGTCGGTCGTCCGTTAGGCGTGTCTTTTATTTTTCGCGCGGGCGTATGGAAGCCGCGCACGAGCCCGCACACGTTTCAGGGTGTAGGAGAAGAAGGGCTGAAGTGGCTCAAGGAGGTGAAGGAGCGTTATGGGATGGAGGTTGCTACGGAGGTGGCGACGCCTGAACATGTAGAGGCGGCTTTGAAAGCGGGAGTGGATTATTTGTGGATAGGCGCCAGGTCGTCTGCCAATCCCATCGCTGTGCAAGAGATTGCGACAGCGATAGGAGACCGGGTACGCCTGACAGAACACCGACCGGCTTCTTTACCCGCAGGGGGTACGATTATTTCGCCTGACAGGACACCGGCCAAGACGATATTAAAAGGTATTCTGATCAAGAATCCGGTGAATAACGATGCAGCCTTGTGGATCGGGAATATCGAACGACTGGAGAAGACGGGTGTGCCGGTGATTGCGGTTCATCGGGGTTGCGGTCATCAGCCGTGTTGGGCGATGGCGCACGCGGTACGGTTGGCACGGCCGGATATACCGTTGTTGTTAGATCCGAGTCACATGAGCGGTGATGCAAAGAAAGTGCCGGAGCTGATGAAGAAGATTGAGGAGCTGGGTTTGGACGGCGCGATGGTAGAAGTTCATTGCCGGCCGGAGGAAGCTTTATCCGACGCCAAGCAACAGATTACCCCTACTCAATTAAGCAATACCCTCTATTTAACTCCTACCCGATTCCGTCTCGATACCGTGTCGTTGCCGTGTTTTGGATCAACGAGGGGTACAAACGACCCCGAACTCAATTGGCTGCGGGCAGAGATAGATGAGTTAGATGCGCGATTATGGGAGACGATTTCTGCGCGAATGGATGTCAGCCGGCGAATCGGTATATGGAAGAAAGCACATGACGTAGCGCCGCTGCAACCCAAACGATTCCAACAATTGAGCGAACAAGTAGCGCATTTTGCAAAGGAGAACGGTTTGTCTGCGGATTTTGCGCAAGAGGTATTAAAACTGATACACGAAGAGAGTCTTAAACAGCAATAATGAGATATTTAAGGTACATATTTGTATTCTTATGCGTTGCCGGGATGGTAATGGCACAGGAGACGACGAGTATATCCGGAACGGTAGTCGATGGCGATACCGGTGAGACGCTTCCGTTCGTACAGATATACTTCCTCAAATCCACGCCTAACAAAGGTATGGTGGCTTCGGAGATCGGTACGACTTCCGACATTGACGGTAATTTCACAATCAGCAATAGTGCCGGTTATAACACGCTGAATTTCCAGATGTTAGGTTACAAGACGGAGATGTTGACGCTGCGTAAGGGTCAGAACCGTAAGAACGTGAAGGTGAAGTTGACGCCGGACGTATATGGATTGCAAGATATCGTCGTGACGCCCAAGAACCGCAAACGCGAGTACAAGCGCAAGGGTAATCCCGCGGTAGAGCTGATCAAGAACGTGATTGCACATAAGGACTCGTTCTACGTAACGGCTTCGGACCAATACACTGCGCAGACCTACAGCCGCATGTCCTTTGCGCTGGATAACCTGAAGATGAATTTTCACAAGGGCTTCTGGAAGAACTTCGCGTTCGTAGAGAAATACCTTGATACCACGGGTGTCTATCCGAATGTGACGGTCAGTATCCGTGAGCATATAGGCGAAGAATACTACCAGAAGAAGCCCCACCGCGAGAAGAAAGTACTGCAAAAGAAACGTATTTTCGGCGTGGAGGATATCATTGCATCGCAGTCGTTCCAGGAGAACGTAAACGCCATCTTCAAGGATGTCGATATCAATGAGAACAGCATGAATCTGCTTTTCAACCGTTTCGTCTCGCCGCTCAGTTCGACGCTGGCGGTGACCTTCTACCAGTACTATATCATGGACACCATCATGGTGGACGGCTATCCGTGTATCGACCTGGCGTTTGTTCCGGTGAACTCGGAGAGTTACGGTTTCACGGGTCACCTGTATATCGTCAATGACAGTACGTTCAGGCTCAAGAAATACGCAATCAACGTACCGCCGGATATCAACCTCAATTTCGTGAGCAACTACTCCGTCGAGCACAGTTACAAGCAGTTGGAGGACGGCACCTGGGCTCCTGACAGGACCAGCACTTTCGCCAAGTTCTACGTCTTCAATAATAAACGCGGTCTTTTGGCGCGGCAGACAAAGATCTACACCGGCTGGGACCTGGAGACGCCAATTCCCAAGGAGACTTTCTCTGCTTTTGCGGACGAGAAAGGAGTAGAGACCAACGACTCTACCGCGACACGTCTGGTAGGATCCGAGTGGGATGCGTTGCGTCCCGAGCCGCTGACGAAGTATGAGAGTTCGGTAGTGGATCTGGTGAATGAGTTTACCTCCACGCCGAAATTCAACTCGCTGGCGCTCTTTGTGAACGCCGTAACCACGGAGTATATCCCCACCAAGCCGGCGAAGGTGATGGATGAGAGTAAGTTTGACATCGGTCCTATTTACAACTTCGTGAGTTGGAACATGTTAGAGGGCGTGCGTTTGCGTTTTGGCGGCACGAGTACGGCGAATCTGCACCCGCAGATCTTCTTCCGCGCCTACGCGGCGTTCGGAACCAAGGACCTGCGGCCGAAATACAGCGCGACTTTCGTCTATACGTTCGACAAGCATAAATACCATCCTTACGACGGAATAAGGCATCATATTCAGGCAACCGCGCAGTACGACGTAGAGGAGCCGGGTATGCGTACCGACGTCATCAGCAGGGATCATATACTGATGTCCATTCCGACGAGTAATCCGACCTTGGGCTTTAACCAATACGTGTTCCATGCCAAGCTGGAATATATGAAGGAGTGGAAGAACAAGTTCTCTATCAAGGCGGGATTTGACTTTACGAATAACGAAGCGGCAGGTTCCTTGCGGTACAACCAGATGAACTGGAGCATGAATCCGGATTCCACATGGTCGCTGACCCAGAAGAATATCGGTTCGTACCGCAACTACGAGGGATTCATCGAGTTCCGTTATTCACCGGGCAGCCGTATTCAGATTGACCGAATCGGCCAACCGAGTTCGTTCGCCATCGAGAAAGATGCGCCTACCTTCCAGCTCACCCACTACGTAGGATATCTGGATGACCGGCATAACGGCGGCGAGGGATTCATCTACAACCGGACGGAGTTTCTCTTCGACAAACGGTTCTGGCTTTCCGCTTTCGGTCACCTTGATTTGCGCGTACAGACAGGTATGTTATGGCAGAAAGCGCCGTTCACCAAGCTCTATATTCCTCAGAGTTCCACCTCTATCCTGCTCGCTCAGCGCGCCTTCAACCAGATGAAGCCGATGGAATTTCTGATGGACGAATACGTGTCGCTCTACATGACCTACTTCTTCAAAGGATGGATCATGAACCGCATCCCGGGAATCAACAAGTTGAAACTGCGCGGAGTCGTTTCTTTCTCCGGTATCTACGGCGGATTGACGAAGAAGAACAACCCGTATCTGGAGACCGGATCCGGCCTCTATGAGTTTCCACATACTCCATGGGAGAAAGACGCTGCGGGCAATGAAGATCCCCAGAAAGCTTTCGATAACTACGGCTATATCAACGATAGTTACCGTACCTCATCGCCTATCGGCAAATTGCCGTACATGGAGATTACTGCAGGATTCGAGAACATCTTCAAGTTCATCCGCATCGATTATATCCGCCGAATCACGTATAACGACTACGAGTTACCCTATATGATCCAGAAGATGGAGCCGGACCCGGCTCACCCTACTCAGTTCCGCCCCGCTGTGGACGAGAACGGCGATCCGGTGATGATTCACGGCCGTAGAAAGATAGGCGCTTGGGGAAGGAACGGCGTTAAACTGACCCTTCGCTTCTCCCTTTAATCTTAAAACAGAAAAAGCTATGAAACGATTTCTGCTTATGGGTTGCGCAATAGGATGCCTCCTTAGCGCAACGGCACAGACCAAAGATTCCAAGATCCAACAGAGCCTGGATAATGTCAAGAATCAGTTGATAGACTTTAATACCGAGCATCGTTTAGACTCGTTGGACCAAGATAAACTGCCGCGGCTTGTGTCCGGCGGTTTGCTGGCGGGTGCCAACCTCAGCAATTTTATCATCACGAGGGATCACCACACGATGAGTTCGTATATGAAGGTAGGCGGCGAGTTAGGCGGATTTCTGGATTTCGCGATTACCCGTAATTTTGCCGTTCAGCCGCAAGTAATGTTCTCTGCACAGCAAAACCATTTTGCCATCAAAGAAGGCGAAGCGGTTTACAAACAGAACCATCTATGGTCTTTCGGCGTGGATATTCCTATATATTTCTTAGGCCGTTTCGGCAGTCTGGAGAAAGGGTACGTACAGTTCGGCGGAGGCATCTTCACCCATTTCACCTTTGCCTCCAATATCGCGGGCAAATACAAGAACGTGGATGAAGAGACTCCGGCTCCGGCTTCCGCCCCTATAAAAACAGCGACGACCGTAGTCACTTACGACTACAGCCGTCTATACAGTTTGCACAACAACCATTTCGGCGTATGCGCTACGGTCGGTTATGAGTTCTCATTCGGGATGCAGATCATTGCGCAGTATAAAGTCAGTCTTTCCGACATCGCCGGTTTCTACAGCGAGATGAAGGGTCAGGAGATTGCCAACGCGCTTGTCTATCCTCAATCCGTGAGCCTCAATATCGGCTATCGTTGGCGGTAAATCACCGCCCTTAGAGGGCGATGATCTTACCGTATCTCAGTCTCTTGGCAGTATCTCCCTTGAGCATCTGCATGAAGTTCTTATCACCGTAGAGGACGGTATAGAAGTACACTCTACCCAACTCTATATCTACCGTGAGTCCGTGGGATGTTCCGGTAATATTGTTGAGCCTCTCAAGGCCGTCTTCTCCGATACTCATATCTACTTCATTCGGGTCCGCCGTCGGTACCTGCTGATAGAACAACAGTCTGCCAGCGCCGTCAAAGAGGGCGAAATGAACATCCTTTCGAAGCGTACCGACAAAGAGTTGCGCAGCCCCCGGAATACGTTTTACTATCACGTCGTTGGCTGTGGCTACTGCCGACTCGTCGATCGTAGAGACAGCAAAATGGATGTAGTAGCGTTTCTCCGTCTGGTCATCCGCGGTACAGATGATCAGACATGTGTCTCCTGCCGAAGCCGGCCGTATATCCACCACCGCGTTCAAGGAACGAGCGATAGCGTCCACATTCGGGGTTGTCGTAGCACCCGCACGCAGATAATAGGTATAGAACGTCACTTCCGGGTCAAAGCCTTTGATAGTATCCGTCCTTCCCTCTTCTTCCAGCAAGATCGCGCTCAGGAAGCAGTCGTTATCCTTAGCGACAGACTGACTGATGGTATAGGTGTTCTCTGTTCCATCTTGCGCCACTACGGTAATGAATATCTTTCCGTCCCCGTTGTCGGTGATCGTGGCCGTAGCAAGCGGGTCACTCAATACAACCTGAACATCCCCTGCCGAGAAATAATCCGCCTCGGAAGCGCCGTACGGGTGAGCATAATTGTACTCCGTATTAGAGGCTGTGAAGCCTTCCAGCTCCGTACCCTTCACGAGAATGGAGGTGAGATTGGCATCCGACGATTTAACGAAATGGAAGGTAATCTCATACCGTCCCTCATCTTCGCCATTCGGGGCAATGACCGTTACGTTCACGCGTACGTTAGCGTCATCCAGCTCATGATAAGTCGTTTCCGTCTCCTGTAGCGGGTCGTAGAGAATGGTTTCTATATCCGGTAGTTGCTCCATCATCGGTTTCCCTGCTTCGTAAGGCACATTGACCGTATATTTCCGCTCTTCAGGGATGAAGGGGAACTGATAAGAAGGCAGTGTGTCGCCTGCCTGGTTAATCAGAATGATGCGTTGGAGCGTTGTGATGGAAGACATCACACGCTCGAAAATCAGGCTATACTCAGCAGTCGTTATGCCGTCCTCCGCCATTACGAGAACCGATACCGTATCTTCCTTGATACTGATTTCGACAACCTGGATCTCTTCTTTCTTAATCACCGTCACAACGGGCACATCTGCATTCACATCGATTTCCTGCTTGTAGTTATACTGCTCGGAGACGAAGTTCGAAAGCGGTTTGCCGGCGACGTTAATCATGTTCAGCGTTGCCTCATCGGATTTCTGTACAGGATAATGGATCGTATACGTACGCGTAGCGCCGGAAGCCGCCGTAACAGTGACGAGCGATTTATACCCCAGCGTCTTGCCGGTCAGGGTCTCCTCCGGTTGTTGCGAGACAAAGACAGATTGATAGTCATCGCCCGTGATATATTCCACTACCGGCATTTTCCCGTTCAGATCTGAAGCTTCGGAAGCCGTCAACTCGAACGAATACTCGTTGTTCCTTCCCTCGAAGTTCTCAATCCTGCGTTGTTGCACGAAGATCATCTGCAGGGTATCAACATTCGATTTCTCTATTGTGTAGGATACGGTATAAGTACGCGTACGCATACTTTCGGAAGTCACGTTGATCTGTCGTATGAGCGAGTTAGAGGTGCTATCCAATTGGCTCATCGTGATGCTCTGCCATTCGTCTCCGGGCTCCCAAGAGAGATCCGGGAATGCAGTTGTACCGACAGGCAAGGAGACAGCATAATAGATCGAATCAGCGCGGTAGTTCTTCAAGGAGTCACCGTCTTGATAGATCATCGATAGCGTATCTACGTCCGATTGAGTAAATTGGAAGGCAACGACATAAGTAGCCGTGTAACTCTGATCTTGTGCCAGAACCTTGATGGTCGCCTGACGTTTCTCTGTATCGACAACGGTAGCCAAGATCGTCTGCCCTACCTCCGCTTTCTGACCATCTACCTCCGGCAGCGTATGAACGCCTACTGCCAGATTCGCGTGGTAGAAATACGTGCCGGGTTCGAAATTCTGAAGCGAATCGCCGTTGAGATAAATCATACTCAGATCCGCATTTTTGGAGAGCGGTCTGTGGAAATGGAGGACATACCGGTTATGGGATTTTTCATCCACCGCCGTAACTTCCAGGATGACAGAATCTTGCTTATGGAAGATTTCTACTTTTTGTCCGTCCATCTTGAGCTGTGCACTAACCTCCGGCAAAGTCTCACGATCATAGGGCAAATTAATGGTGTAATTATTGTTACCCGGATCGAAGGTGAGGTCTGGATTGAGCGCCCGCTCAAAGTTCTCGAAGTTCTCGCCGTCCAAGGTGATATTTGCCAATTTCTCATCATTCGATTGATTCTCAAAATAGATCATCACTTCATAATTGGAGGTATCAGCACCACCGTTCTCCGCCTCTACATGGATTGTATAACGGATCTGGTTAATCATCGTATCCGTCCCATGTATCGTCTTGTGGATGGTATCCAAACGCGAAGGCGAGGTTACGTTCTGGAAACGATCGTCTGAAGTGTAGTCCACCTCATACTTATCGGATTTCAGCGAAACGGAGTAGAAGTGACGTCCGGGTTCGAAATAATCCAGGGCTTCTCCGTTGACGGTTATACCTGTCAGGTCGGAGCAATGGCTCTTCTCGGTATTTACCGTCAGGTTGTACATCTTAGTGGCAAATCCATCTTCGCTATGTACGGTAAAGGTCGTCGGGTTGCCGTTCAGTTGGCCGTGATCCACCTCAATTGTCTGTCCCTCATGACCTGCTATATAGGCGATAGAAGGCATCTTGGGATTCTCACGTTTGACAGCCTCCACCGGCAGGGTTACCGTATAATTCGATTCCAATGAATCAAAGTCCGCAACCATCACACTATCAAGCATCAGGCCTGCCAAATACGGACTACTGCTCTTCGGGCGGGCTACTTTGATCTTATAGGTGCGTTGGGCCAGCTTGTTAGCTGCTATCACCTCTGTGGTATAGGTAAGGATACCGTCTACTTCCTCGAAGGTAGTAACCAGCGTCTGACCATCTTTGCCTATCGGCTCCACAAGGTGGGTCGTATCCGGAGTGATATTATACTCATCTTTGGATACATCAAATTCCTCGTAATCATGCCCATCAAGTTTGATATTCGCCAAGTCCGTGTTATCCGACGAGGAATAGGTCCAGGTATAAGTCGTATTTCCGGTAGAGCCTTCAACCGCCCATTGCATCTTCTCCGGATCTTGCACGAAGACAACCGAATCAGAAGCGACCGCACGTGTGAAGGCTACATAAGTATCCGGTTTGGCTGCTTTTTTCTCAAGATTCGAGCCCCCGATACCGTCGTACTGGATATTATCTCCATGATAGAATTCGCTGAGCACACCTGTACTCGGAGCCACCGGAGCCTGCGCCGTAATGGTATAAGTACCTACAGCGCCGTTCTCCGCCGTTACCGTGATCACGCCGTTGATGAGGCTCACTGTCTGGAGATCCGATTTCTTGACAAAGGAGATCAGCGGTAGTTGCTCAACCGGAAGGGTGTATTCACGGGTCTCCGCATTGAAGGTCACACCGTCCGCGACAATGTCGGCAAGCGTAGTATCATCGCTGAGGTCGGTGATGAACTTGACGGTATAGACCGTAGGTTCACCCTTCTCCGGCGTGACGGTGATCGTCATCGTGGAGTCGGTCTCGTTATAGGCGGTTGTCACTGTCTGCAGCGACGAAGCCGGTACCGGAATCAGGTCGTTCAGGTGACGGCAAGCCGCCGGTACATGAATGGTGTACGACGTGGTAGCCGGATCAAATCCCGTGATCAACGCACTATCTACAATCAACCCTGCCAGCTGATTGCGGGTATCCAGCGGACGCTTGACGGTCAGAGTGTAATCGCTGTGGTCAGCACCGTTCTCCGCCCAGTTATGGATGGTAGCCGTGCGTACGCCGAAGTTACCTTTTACCGTTTCTGCCGACCAAACGACATCTTGTGCCTGGTCTCTTACTTCTCCGGTGAAGGAGAGAATCGGTTTCTCAATGCGTTCCGGATCGGTCAGGGTAACCGAGAAATCATTGCCCTCCTTCTCTGCGTTGAAGCCGTCTGCCGTCATCGACGTCAGCGTGTGGTTGAAGCTCAGTGCCATCCAATCGACATACATCTTTGCTTCGCCACCTGCCGTTCCGTTTTTACCGGATTCGGAGTCAAAGGAGTTAAAGGTAATATTCAGTTGCGTCGGTTCTTCTGCTACCGCATTAGCCGGCGTCAGGTCCATCGTGCGGGTTACATAACCGCTCGTTGTTGCTAATTCTTGCAACAAGGTCTCTTCTCCGCCACTACCGTTGAGGGTGTAGAGGACGCGGGCATTATTATTCACCTTATCCACCTTTGCACGGTAGGACATCTCATCCGGTGTATTACGGAAGGTCATACCTCCGCTGATAGAGAAGGAACTACTACCCCACCGTTGGAAATGATACTCAATACTTCCAAGCGTCATATAACCCGGAATATATCCTGCTAAAGGAGCACTATTATAATGCGTATGCAGATAAGCCACACTATTGGATCCGTCTTGTTTTACTTCATCGCCCGGAGTAAATGTAAATGTCAAATAACTATAAGCCGGTGCGAAATCTGCCAGAACGTGCCACCCCGTCGGTTTCTTTGCGGAGGTCGTGGTGCTTGCGTTAGACCATTGTGCAAAATCCATATTCGGCACGACGTCGTTCTGGTAGTAATACCAAACATCGTAGGTATTGGTGCGCTCGCCGTAGGTCACTTCCGCTTTCCAGTGTTTGGATGTCTGCTCCAGGATATTGATCTCTGCGCCCTTGTGGAGGGTGTAGCGGAGAATCGGCTTGTCCGTCACTTTCACGATATAGGAGAATTGCTCCGGATTGAAGCCGGCGATGGTAGTCCCATTGACCCTGATATCCGTGAGGACAGCGGGATCGGCAGTCGGGACGGACGGAATAATATGATAAACCTCATCGGCTACAGAGTCGTTGTTGGCTTTGACGGTAATAATCGTCGGAGCTTTTACTCCTCCAGGTTGGATGAATACGGTTTGCTCTTCGTAGGATTTCTCATATTCGATAGTAAGTGAACGGGAACCGAACGGCATTTCCACATTGAAATCACGCTGGTCTTTGTTCTTCAGACTCAGCTCCTGATCCAACTCCTTGATACGAATCATAGAGAGGATATTTCTGGTCTTCAGGACTTCGCGTTTGAAGAGAATATTATAGGTCTTCGTATCACCGTTCTCGGCGGTTACGATCACTTGGGTGGTGTCACCTATCGGACGGGAGATGAAGTCTATCCGTTGCTCGGGCTCGGCTTTCTCGTAGATCACCTTCGGACAACCGGCAGCTTCGTATGGTAACTCTACCACGTAGTCCGTCGTAGCGGGCTTGAACTTGATTTCCGCATCCTCGGAATCAAGCATCAGGTCACCTAAGAACGCGTTCGCCGACTTACGAACGGGGAAGGCGATGAAATAATCCGTCGTATCGCCGTTCTGCGCCTCCACGTGAATCTTCGTTTCTCCGTTCGGACGGCTGAAATAGGTAGTGATGGTTTGTTTCGCGTTCCCTCCTATCGGGAAGACATTCGGCACCACTTTGATCGGCTGACCGTCTTTGTCTTTCTTGTCAAGCGAGTCCACGTAGTGGGTGATTGTCGGATCAAATCCCTCGAGACTCACGCCGTTGATGAGTATGTCTGCGAGCAACGCGTTATTACTCGGCACTCGGTCGTAGGCTATCGTGTAGGTGTTATTTGCCCCACTCTCAGTATAAACAATGACTTGTTGGGTAGAGTCGTTGAGGTTGAAGAATACAACCGTTTGTCCTTCGCGAGCTACCGGCACTACCTGAGGCAGTGCAGTTCCCTCGTCAATGGTCACTGCATATTCGAAGGTATTCGGATCGAACACCGGGACAAGGGTATTTCCATCCACACTCAAGCCTTTCAGCGTTGCGTCACTGTATTTCTCAATCGTGTAGGTCACGAAATAGTCGGCTGGGGTTCCGTTCTCTGCAAAGACGGTAATCTTCCATTGCCCATCGCCTGTTTTGCCGAAGACAGCACTCTGCGTCTTCTCATCATTGAGGTCATAGGTGATCTCCGGGTACTGCGAGCCTGGAGCCAAGGACTTGTTGTAGGTCAGCGTAGCCGGATTGAATCCCTCAATCAGGGTTCCGTTGGCGTAGATTGCTTTCAGCGCACAATCGCCGGAGTACTCTCGTGTGAAGGAGATGCTATAGGAAGCTTTGTTGCCCAACGTGTCTTGTACTTGTACCCATGCCACTTCTTCTTTCCAAACCACATTCACTTGCTGGGACGGATGCTGTTTGACTACCGTGATCTCCGGACGGCTCGTTTGGTAAGTCGCTTCATAGTACATTGAATCAGGAAGGAAACCGGGTATCTTCACGCCATTAACCAGGATGCTATCCAACAAGCTGGACGCTGGAGCCACTTTGACAAACTGAATCTCGTAGGTGTTTCCTTCTTCATCACCGGAAGCCACTTTGATTTTCGCCATTCCGTCTCCGTAGGGAGCGGTGATGGTCACTTGTTGTCCTTCCTCTTTGTCCACCGTGATCTTCGGGCAGGTCTCGCCCTCCAGCTGATAGACGTATCCGTCGGTAGTCTGGCTGACGAAGCCCGGAAGAGGCTGACCGTCGAGGTAAATCATCTTCAGATAGGCGCTTGCCGAAGTGCGAGTAATAAAGTGGATATAGTAGTACTTCTTCGTCTTGCCGTCCTGTGCGGTTACCGTAATCTTCTGGGTCTTACCTTCCAGCACGCTCAGCACACGCTGTGCGGGCTCCATCTTGTCGAAGGTAACGGTCGGAATCCTATTGTTTCCTATCGGAAGCGAGTCGATATAATGAAGAGTATCTTTATGGAAGCCCTCTATCGGGGTCTTGTCCAGATAGATCATCGCCAGATCCGCTACACTTGAGGTAGCTACGGAGAAATGGATGATATAGGTGTTACTTGCTCCACCCTGCGGGCGCACCGTGATCTTATAGTCTCCGTTCAGGCCTGTAGTAACAGGGCGCGGTACGACGTATTGCAGCGGCTCTGCAGCTTTCGGCGTATAGTGGACGGCCGGCAAAGCAGTCGTTCCTTGCGGGAGACGAACCCAGTATTCCGTTACCGCAGAATCATAGCTGACCGCTACGCCTTCGCTGTTCTGGAGGCTGTACCCCTCGACGCTGAGGTCTGCAAGCGAGTTATCCGTATAGGAGTCCACATAGAAAGCGATCTGATAAACGGTAGTACTTCCGTTTTCCGCCGTCACGGTGATACGGGCTTTTCCGTTCACGTTGGTAGGCATGGTGATTGCTATCTGCTGGAACTCATCCGCAGGTACGGCTTCTACCGCCGGCACGGTAGTTGTTCCCACAGGCAGCGTGTCCGCGTAGGAGGTCTTTTCCGGACTGAAATCCGGAATGAGCACGCCGTCAATCTTGATTCCTGCCAAGGTCGAGTTCTCGGATTTCTCGGTACTGAAGACCAGTTTGTACACGCTCACGTCTCCGTTTCCGGCAGTAACCGTCACGCGCACCGTTCCGTCTACCACTCCTTCGCCCAATTGCGAGACTGCTACCGTCTGGTACTCATCGCCTTTGTCATAGCTGATGGCAGGGATAGAGGTGGTACCCATCGGCATATTGATATAATAGATAAAGTTATCAGGCTCAAACGAAGTGATATAATCCCCTACCTGCAAGTTCTTGAGGTATGAGTAGGAAGACTGCTCAAGTCTCATGTTCAGCTTGTAGGTATTCGCGATGGGGTTACCCGGCGTTGTTACCGCCAGCTGCACAGCAGTACCATTGATGGCTTCTCCTGTAGGCAGCGGGTTCGGGGTGATCACTACGGTCTGCAGGCTTCCGTACTCTTCTTTGGAAACAGGCTCGATGCTCAGCGAAGGGGTGCCTACGGGCAGAGAGACCTTATAGACGTTCTGCGAAGAGGTAAAGCCGGGGATGGAACTGCCGTTCACCTTGATATCCTTCAGCGTGTTATCCGC
>OCVV011348563.1_pt1 | contig 15716 bp, 17 predicted proteins | sample 1539721 | NCBI WGS metagenome assembly OCVV01 (sample SAMN02144230, study PRJEB22623) | gut metagenome | biome: sheep rumen | host: Ovis aries | place: New Zealand
TTCCTGCTGAATGTAGGAGAAACACTTGACGAATGGACGCATAAAAAGTCTGTCGAAGATCTGGCAAGGAGCATGTCCCTGCAGGTCGACCGTGTCTGGCGTCTTGCGGAAGACGGCAAGCAGGAGATTGCGCCGCTTTGCAGCATCGTTCCGGGAGACAGGATCATCGTTCATACAGGGCATATCCTGCCTTTAGACGGGATCCTGGAGGAGGGCGACGTCATGCTGAATCAGGCGTCGCTGACCGGAGAGAGCGTACCCGTGGCCAAACGCCCCGGATCGGCCGTTTATGCTGGTTCGGTCGTGGAAGAGGGCAACTGCGTGATACGCGTTACCCATGAGGCGGGAGAAAACCGTTACGACAGGATCGTTCGGATGATCGAGGACTCTGAACGCTTGAAATCCGCCGTGGAGAACAGAGCAAGCAGTTTGGCAGATAAGCTGGTGCCCTGGTGCCTGGGCGGCAGCCTGCTCACCTGGCTGCTCACACGAAATGTTGCCAGGGCCGTATCGGTGCTGATGGTCGATTTTTCGTGTGCGCTGAAGCTCTCCATGCCGCTCAGCGTCCTGTCTGCGATGCGGGAGGCCGGACGCCACAAGATCACCGTAAAGGGCGGGAAGTTCATGGAAAGGATCAGCGAGGCAGACACGGTGATCTTTGACAAAACAGGAACACTTACCAAAGCCTGCCCAACCGTTACGGAAGTAATTGCCTTTAATGGTGAAGATGGTCAGGAAATGTTGAAGATCGCCGCCTGTCTGGAGGAACACTTCCCGCATTCCGTTGCCAACGCGGTCGTAAAGGCCGCAGAGGGTCAGGGGCTTGATCACAGTGAGATGCACAGCGAAGTGGAATATGTCGTTGCACACGGCATAGCCACAAAGATCGGAGATCATCGAGCCGTCATAGGAAGCGCACATTTCATCTTTGAAGATGAAGGCGTGCAGATCCGCCCCGAAGATCAGGATTGCTTTGATCGGCTTCCCAAGTCTGTCTCATGGCTTTATCTGGGTATTGGCGGTATCCTCTCTGCAGCGATCGGGATCTCCGATCCGCTTCGTCCGGAGGCACGTCTTGCCGTTGAAGCTCTGCATGCAGAGGGGATCGATAAGGCAGTCATGCTTACCGGAGACAACCGGAGAGTCGCTGGCGCCATTGCAGGGCAGCTCGGCATTGACGAATACCGGGCAGAAGTTCTGCCGGAGGATAAAGCAGCCTTCATAAAAGCAGAGCATGAGGCAGGAAGATGTGTGATCATGATTGGCGACGGCATCAATGATACACCGGCGCTTTCCCTGGCGGATGTGGGGATCGCTGTGGGAAGCGGCGCCGTCATCGCCCGGGAGGTCGCGGATGTGACTATTGCCGCAGAGGATCTTCGGGAGCTCGTTTGGTTAAAACGGCTGAGCGATTCATTGATGCGCCGTATCAATCGGAATTACCGTTTTGTGATGGGATTTAACGGCGCATTGATCCTGCTTGGCGCTTTCGGGCTCCTGGCTCCGTCGGCAAGTGCGCTTCTGCATAACGCGTCGACGATCCTGCTGAGTATGGATTGTCTTACGGAATTATTGAGCAATGAGGAGGATGGATATCTATGAAAAAGCATCGATTTTTTGCCTGGATGACGGTCATTTGTTTTCTGCTCACCATGCTTACCGGTTACAAGAAACAGTAAAGGTTTATGAAGTATATCGGCATGCCCATGTGGATGTGGGTGTTATTCAGTAAATCGTTCCGGGACAAGCTGATTTCCGTCTTTGGATATGGTGCAGCAGAAGCCGGTAAGATTTCAAAGGCTGCGAAGGCAAGATATCAGGAGATCATTGCCGGGCTGCCGGAATTCGAGAAGGCGGACCGGTTCAGGATGAATATCGTGAACTGCGCAATGCTTTCTGCGTTTCTTCTCAGCATGGAGAAAAAGCCGGATGTGGAGAGGCTGACAGATTACTATGCACAGGCGATGATGATACGGCCTATGAAATGGTTCTGCCGTTTGGGCGGAAAGCAGAAATTCAGCGATAAAGACATCCGGGGCATGAAGGCGACGGCTGCCTTAAACGCCGCAGACCGCAATCCCTATTCCTGGAATATGGAGTTCCTTCCATACCCGGATGGGAGCGGCTATGAGGCCCGGTTCACCAAATGCGGTATCTGTACACTGATGAAGGAACTGGGTCTGTACGAGCTGGTTCCTGCAATGTGCCATCTGGACTACACCATGAGTGAAGCAGGCGGAGTATCCGACTTCGTTCGGAAGTACACGCTGGCCTCCGGCGGTCCGTATTGCGACTGCGGATATAGAAAGAAAGGATACGAAAAGAAAGGCTTGTTCGGATGGAAATGAAATATCACATTGAAACAAACACGGTTCAGGAGACGCTGGTCATCCCGCTGTTCGGGCGGCTGGTGTGTTCCGAACGATTCCCGGAGCTATTCTCGGACCCCGAAGCCAAAAGAATCTGCGACTCGCTGGACTATGACTTCGCTAAGAAGCGAAAGAAGATGGAATCTCCGGCAGGGCTTTTCGGTGCACTGGAAGTAGCCCAGCGTCAACATGATCTTCGCTGTGAAGTGGAGGCGTATCTGAAGGAGCATCCGAAAGCAGCCGTAGTCAACTTAGGTTGCGGTCTGGATGATACCTTCCGAAAATGTGACAACGGCTTCTGCCGGGGCTATAACATCGATCTCCCGGACGTAATCAAGGTGCGGAACGAACTGCTTCCCGCGAGAGAGCGTGAGCAGAATCTTGCCTGCGATCTCAACGATTACACATGGATGGAGCAGATCGACGCTGCAAACGGCGCGGTTTTCTTTGCCGCAGGGGTGTTCTATTACTTCAAAACCGAGGATGTAAAAAGACTGTTTTCCGCCATGGCGGAGCATTTTCCGGGTGCGGTGCTGGCCTTCGATTCCTGCAACGAGCGCGGTGCAAAGCTGATGCTGAAAACCTGGCTGAAAGAAGCCGGTATCACTGACGTCAGCGCGTTCTTCTCACTGGAGGATGAAGCCGAGCTTCGAGAATGGAGCGTTCGTTTTACTTCTGTTACAGCAAAGAGTTATATGCGGGGTTACCGGGATGTCTACAAAAACGTAGGACTATTCCATAAGCTGATGATCCGATTCTGCGACAGTCTGGTGAGAATGAAGATCGTAAAGATCGAGTTCAAGAGGTGACACAATGACAAGAAAAGAGCAGATCAAAAGCGCCTATAAGCTGACCGGCAGTAATGCCAGCTTCTATGATGGCATGATGACGTATTCTACCCTGTCCGGCAAGACAATCTGCAGACTGATCTGGAACATGAATCAGGAGAAAAACCTGCGCTATATCGAACAGGCCCTCTCCGGCGTTCCCGAAGACTTTGACGGGAAGCTCCTGGAGGTGCCCGTCGGAACGGGCGTCCTGACCATGCCGGTTTACAAAGAACTTCCCGATGCTGACATCACCTGTCTGGACTATTCCGCAGATATGATGGGTGCGGCGCAGAAAAAGGCGGAAGCCGCCGGGATCAAAAACATCACTTTCCGACAGGGCGACGTCGGTGAGCTTCCATTCGATGACGGATCCTTCGATACTGTCCTCTCCCTGAACGGCTTCCATGCGTTTCCGGACAAGGAGGCGGCGTATCGCGAGACTTTCCGCGTACTGAAGCCAGGCGGTACTTTCTGCGGCTGTTTTTATATTGAGGGCGGCTGTAAACGGACGGATTGGTTTATCAGACATCTGTACGTCCGCAAGGGATTTTTCACGCCGCCGTTCGAAACGGAAGACAGTTTGAGAAAGAGGCTGTCTGATATGTACGAGAAAGTAAACGTGACCACGGTGGAAGGCATCGGGTGCTTCCGGTGCAGGAAGAAAGCATAGGAGGCTGCGGCCATGGCAAGGAAGGACTCTGAAAATCAGAAAAAATCAATGAGCAGACTGTTCCGGGGGAAAGCGATCTTCAAGCCGCTGAATACCGGATGGATCGATGAGCATGTTGCCTGCGTCCGGGAGTGGGTCGCCAATATCTTCTTTTACACGAAGAACGGTAGAACGGTCATGATCGACGCGGGATATAACTACGAAAGGCTTGCAGAAAAGATGGGGTGGCTGGATATAGATCCCGCCTCCATCCATCAGATCTTTATAACGCATCAGGATACCGACCATGTCGGTGCTCTGGAGCGGGACAGCGATCTGCTGTTTAAAAATGCGACGGTATACATCGGAGAGATCGAAAACCGATACCTCACCGGCGAAGTCAGAAGAAAGGTATTCCATGGACTATATAAGCTCCCGTTGGTCAAAACTGACAATCAGAAGATCCTTCTGAAAGACGGAGAGATCATTCACATCGGTGACATCAAAATCGAGTGTATCCTGGTCCCAGGCCATACTTGGGGGCATATGGTTTATCTCATTGACGATGAGTATCTGTTCACCGGCGATACGATCTGGTTCGGTGTGGACGGCGGCTACAGCTTTCTCAGCACTCTTGCAGAGGATAACAAGCTGGCTGTCCGGTCGCTGGAGAAACTGGAAAAGAATCTCTGTACGAGAAAACAGCCCATAAAGATCATCACCGGTCACACTGGTTGGACGGATGATCTGGATTTCGCATTCCTTCACAGGAGAGAGCTCTGCAAGCCCTTTGCGAAGAAATATACCGATCCTTCTGCACCGTATGACGGTTACGTGGAGGACGATGATACGGAAGAGAGCGCGAGAAATACACCCCTGGCAAAGGTGATGGTGGGGGGAGATTCATGAACTGGCCGAGAACGATTTTAGATGGAATTGCAATGGCGCTGCTTTTTAATGCTGTGGTTGGCGTAGGTTTTCTGATCTACCCGCAGGCCTACAGCACCATGTTTCCAAAGGAGATAAAGGAAGCATCTGCGCCGTTCGTTGACAAGAAAGATGTGCGGAAGATGAAGCTGATCCTCTATCCACTGTATCTTCTGTTGATTGTATATTGGGCGGTCAGTGCTCATTTTGCAGAGATCCATGACTTTTGGACGCTCTTCTGGACAGGTTACGTGGAGATGACCATTGTAAGCATCAGCGATTTCCTGATTCTGGACTGCTGGCTGCCCCCGAAGGCAAAGTCCTATATCAAAGGAGCAGAAAACTGCAAAGCATGGGAAGTGAAGGAATGGCTTCTGAAGCTGGCAATCCCGGAACATGCCCTTGGCTGGACATTCCTTGTCTGCCCGATCGTGGGTTTTGCTGTTGCCGGGCTTGCAGCGCTGCTTGGATAGAGGGATGGAAAAAGATGATTGTCTGGAAAAGCTCTGTTTTCCCGGCATCCCGGGATGTGGTATTTGAAAAGCTGCAGAAGCTGGAAACTCTGCAGTACATAGCAAAGCCTTATGCGACATTCGAACCAGTGGGATTGACTGAACCAGTATGGACAGTCGGCAGTATGTCAGCATACAGGTTCCGCCTCTTTGGGGTGATCCCTTTCGGTATTCATAAGATCCATATTGTCCGATTTGAACCGGAGGGTGTCAGCAGCCGGGAGGGAAACGAACGTGTTCCGATGTGGAATCATGACATCACCATGATCCCGCTGGACGATAATCACACAAAGTACACGGACCGGGTCGAGATCCAGGCGGGCTGGAAAACATTTTTCATCTGGCTTTGGGCAAACGCATTTTATACCCACAGGCAGAGAAAATGGATCCGTTTGCTAAAGGAGGGCTGATGCGCTTATGAGATACAAAGGGATTTATTGGACGTTTTTTTCGCCCATGATAAAAAGGAGCATAACAAACCGGTTTGATAAAGAGTTAGCCGCACAATCTATCAGGAACGGAAAAGCAGGGTACAGACGGCTTCTCTCTCGTGCGGATGACCTGGGCCCAGGCAATCCTATGGCGATGAACGCATACTTCGCCTATGTTTTTGCTGCAGCGTGGCTGGGCAGTGACAGAAAGATTACACCGGATGAGATGGCGCTCGTGATGACGGACGTGCTGGAATCCCGGCTGCTCCGCACTTTCTTTGGGATGACCGATCTGAACAAAACCCCGAAGAAATGGGAACAGGAGATGCGAAAATATGAAGCCTGGTTTGCCAGACATGGGAAGGATTATCCAGTCAACTGGAACGTGAACTTTGATGAAGCCCGTCATAAAGAAGGCAGCTTCTATTATTTCACCCGATGCCCTATCTGTGAGTTCTGCGCACGGGAAGGCATAGCGAAACTGATGCCTGCGCTCTGCTCTACGGATGAGGTTATGTTCCGGCTGCAGCACGGAATACTTCATCGGGAGCATACGATCGCAAGCGGCGATCCGGTTTGCGATTACTGGATTGTCGGAGATAAAGCGGAGGACCCGAAATGAAAGCATGCAGAATGATGATGTCGCACATGACGATCGAACAGCTTCCTTACGGAAAGCCGGTCCAAAGCTGGCTGAAAGACCGTTACGGAGAAACTGAGGCAAATCAGATCTGGAAACAGACACAGGAGAACTACCGGAACTATCTCCGGGATCTGCCGGACTACGGCGGATCTAAAAACGGACACTCGAGGGCGATCTACGGCGGTCTTCTGATCTTCTCGCTCTATCCGGCGCTGCCGGACCAGCCTCCGGTCTCCGAACTGCAGGACTTTGTACAGAACCTGTTTATGGGGCCTTTTACAAAGCTCGGGAAGATCTTTGATCTGAACCGCCCGTCCCACATGTGGCTGATCGATAAAGTATTCCGGAAGTCCGGGAATCGGGACCGCAAAGATATCCTCCGGTACCCGGAAGGGTTTATCAACATCGATGCTCCCTATGACAAAGAGCATCATGCGGCAAGTTACAGCTTCACACAGTGCCCCAACGCAGAATTTGCCAAAAAGCACGGACTTCTCCATATACTTCCGCTTTTGTGCAACAGCGACTTCTTCGGGATCAGCGAGATCCATGGGACATTGATTCGCTGCGGCACCTGCGGAAACAGCGATGTGTGTGATTATCTGGTTGTAGGAAGCGATAATCCCATGGCAGCGGAATATGTAACCGTGTCGGATGAGCAGGGGTTTCTGGTAAGCAGGAAGAGGCTGCCCGAAAATTAAGGAGGCTGATGATATGCTGTTGACTGTTTATTTATCGATCGTGATTCTGGCGGCGGTCACTGTGATGATGCTCTCAGCGGTGGCGTTTATCCAGGATGAGAAGATGTTCTCTTCTGCGCCGAAGGAGGTCCGGGAACTGATCCGGCCAAGAGAGACGGAACTGTTTTACGGCGCCAGAACAATAGGATGGACGCTTTTGATATTCAGCATCCTCATGATAATCGGAGCATTGGTGATCGCAGCATGGGACGGTATAAGGAGCGGATTTGCCTTTTGGCAGTTTTTCATAAGATTCCTGGTCCTGTTCACCGTATATAAGGTCTACGACATGATTTTTTTCGATTACTTCTGGCTGCTGAAGTTCCGTTTTTTCCAGTATTACTATCCTGAAGCAGGAGATGTTATGGAAGGGCGAAAGTACGGCTTTAACATCAAAAGCCAACTGCTGAAGCTTCTTGTCATCTTCCCGGCGGTATCCGCACTTGCGGCATGGATCTGCAGTTTGCTTTGAACTCACAATCGGATCGGAGGCAGGCTTATGAAGGTATATGAATATGGTTCAGAACACGAAAAGACTGTTGCCATGTTCCAGTGCGCAGCGGAGCCCGGCTGGGTTTTTATCCCTTCTGCGGAAGCACTGGCAAAAAATTATCATGTATTTCTGTTTATTGCAGACGGACATGATAATTTTTTGCCAGAGCGATCCTGAAGGATGCCCCGGTCATTATCCTGGACGAGGCGACGGCCAACGTGGATCCTGAAAATGAAGATAAACTGATTGCTGCTTTCAATGCCCTGACGGAAAACAAGACAGTGATCATGATCGCGCACAGGCTCAAGACGATACGGAATGCCGATCAGATCGTGGTGCTTGACGGGGGAAGGATCAGCTGCGGTACACATGAGGAACTGCTTGAAAGCAGTGAGAAATACAGCAGTTTCATTAAGCTCAGAGAGGAAGCTGCAAGCTGGAAGATGCAGTCCGCATAAATCGGTGATGAAAATAAAACTTGACATGGTAAGCTAATCGTGTTAACATACGGTTAGAGACCGCTAACCGACAGAGGTATTACTATGCCGCGAGATAAAACTGCCAACCATATCAAGCTTATGGGTGCAGCGCGCCAGGAATTCCTGGAGTGTGGCTTTGAGAAAGCTTCCATGCGCTCCATCGGAGAACGCTGCGGTTTGACAGCGGCAGGAATATACCGGCATTGCAGGGATAAAGAGGACCTGTTTGATCAGTTGGTTATGCCTTTTGTGCAGAGAATCAATGAATGGCTTACCGCACATGTTGCACGGTATGTAGATGCTGTTAATAGCGGGCAAAAGGTGGCCTGGCGTGATTCTGAGGTCGACATGATGCGGGAGATCATTTATCCGAACATGGAGGACTATCACCTGCTTCTGTCCAGGTCTCAGGGCACAAAATATGAAAACTATCTGCATGACCTGACAGAACAGCATCAGCAGGAGCTGCTTAACTTTTTCCCTATGCTTCGTGCAGAAGGGTACGCTGTCCGGGAGATCGACCCAAAGGAACTGCACCTTCTGATTACAGCGTATACGACTGCGCTGTTCGAACCGGTCATTCATAACTACTCGCAGGAAGAGGCATTACGCTGTCTGGAAACGGTAGAGGCCTTCTTTCTGCCTGGTTGGAAAAACCTGATGGGGTTTTAACCCTATATCACACCGCCAATCACACCGCCTATCTCTTGCTTTGAGAGATAGGCGATGCGTTTGAATAGGGGTTAGCTAACGCTAACTATCATGCGTTAGCTAACAAAAAGGAAGGGATGTCAATGAAAGAAAAGAAACGAAGCGACTTGTCCGTGCTGCTGAACTTTGCAGGCAGCTATAAGGGACTGACCTTTCTGGGGCTCGGTCTCTCAGCAGTGGCTATGATCCTGGGGATGCTGCCGTATATCTGCATCTGGCTGGTAGCGCGGGATCTGATCTCCGCAGCCCCAAATTGGATGCAGGCAACGGGTATTGCGCGTTACGGGTGGATGGCGTTTGCATTCGCATTTGCAGGGATCCTCGTCTATTTCGCAGCGCTGATGTGCACGCATCTGGCGGCATTCCGCACGGCAAGCAATATTCGTAAGAAAGGCATGGCGCATCTGATGAAAGCGCCGCTTGGGTTTTTCGATTCAAACGCTTCCGGCCTTTTGAGAAACCGGCTGGATGGAGCTGCCGGAGAGACAGAAACCCTGCTTGCTCACAATCTTGCCGACATCGTCGGCAGTATCGCCATGCTCCTTGCGACGATTGTGCTGATGTTTGTGTTCGACTGGCGCATGGGCGCGGCATGCCTGCTGGCGGCCGTTGTCTCCGCAGGTGCGATGTTCTCCATGATGGGCGGAAAAAACGCGAAGCTTATGGCGGAATATCAGGCGGCACAGGATGTGATGAGCAAAGCCGGTACAGAGTATGTACGCGGCATTCCGGTGGTGAAGGTCTTCCAGCAGACGGTGTATTCTTTCCGGGCCTTTAAGCAGGCGATCGAGGATTACAGCGCCAAAGCGGAACACTATCAGGCGGATGTCTGCCAGGTGCCCCAGGCACTCAACCTCACCGCTACGGAGGGAGCCTTTGTGTTCCTTGTACCAGTTGCACTGCTCATTGCCCCTGCTGCGTTGAAGGCTGGTAATTTTGCGGTGTTTCTTACGGACTTTGTGTTTTATGCGGTCTTCTCCGCTGTGATCTCTACGGCGCTGGCCCGTATCATGTTCGCCGCAAGCGGCATGATGATGGCCAGCACGGCACTGGGGCGCATCAACCAGGTCATGAGCGCCCCGACGATGGAGATCACTGACAACCCGCAGACGCCGAAGGATAATAGTGTGACATTTAAGGATGTGAGCTTCACCTATGACGGCTCAGACCTTCCGGCGCTGGATCATGTTTCCTTCCGTGTCGAGCCGGGACAGACAGTCGCGCTGGTTGGCCCCTCGGGCGGCGGTAAGACCACGGCGGCCAGTCTGATTCCGCGCTTCTGGGATGTCAGTTCCGGGGCGGTGGAAGTCGGCGGTGTAGATGTGCGGCAGACCGATCCCCATGTGCTGATGGATCAGGTAGCTTTTGTATTCCAGAACACTCACCTGTTTAAGGCGTCTATTCTGGAAAATGTGCGGGCATCGAGGCCGGATGCTTCCCGGGAAGAAGTACTGAAAGCCCTCTCCGCCGCACAATGCGATGACATTATTGAAAAGCTGCCGAATGGCATTGATACCATAATCGGCACCGAAGGCACATACCTGTCCGGAGGCGAACAGCAGCGCGTGGCACTCGCGCGGGCCATTCTGAAGGATGCGCCTATCGTAGTGCTGGACGAGGCAACGGCTTTTGCCGATCCCGAGAACGAAGCGCTGATCCAGAAAGCCTTTGTGAAACTCACTGAGGGCCGGACCGTGATCATGATTGCCCACAGACTTTCTACGGTCGTCGGCGCAGACCGGATCATCGTTCTGGATTCCGGCCATGTGGAAGAGCAGGGCACACATGCTGAACTCATTGCCGCAGACGGGCTTTATGCACGCATGTGGACTGATTACCGGAAGGCCGTGAACTGGAAGATCTCAAGTGAAAGCGAGGAGGGATAAGATGTTCGGAAAGGAATTTCAACGCAAATTCGCGCTGACGGAGCAGGGCGTTCATAATACGAAAATGGGGACGCTCTGGACGGTGATCGTCAACCTGGTCGTCATGGGCGGAATGGGCATCCTTTATCTCATGATGAACGGTTTTATCGGTACTCTGACGGAAGGAAAACCATTGCCCGGCGTGCTGACCATATTGCTTCTGGTCCTCGGGTTCCTGATCCTTTCTTTCTTCACACACCTGCAGCAGTACAAGGCAACTTACGGCCTTGTGTACCGCGAGGTCAAGAATGTGCGCATCTCCCTTGCGGAACGCCTCCGCAAGCTTCCGCTCGGATACTTTGGTAAGCGAGATCTGGCCGACCTGACAGAGACCATTATGGGCGATGTGAACCGCCTTGAGCATGTCTGGTCACATTGCCTTGGCTATCTCTACGGATCCTACATCTCTACGGCTATAATCGCGGTCATGCTCTTTGCCTATAACTGGAAGCTTGCGATCGCCTGCCTCTGGGGCGTGCCGGTGGCATTCCTGCTGCTGTTCGGAAGCCGGAAGATGTCTGCACGTAATTCAGAGATCACGAAGGCTGCCGCCGTTCAGGTATCCGACGGTATCCAGGAAACGCTGGAAAACATCCGGGAGATCCGGGCGACCAATCAGGAAGGCCGTTTTTTGAAAGCATTGAATGATAAGATCGATCACCATGAATCGCGAATGATCCATACTGAGCTGACGAACGGCATTTTTGTCAATGCGGCCAGTGTGATCATGCGCCTTGGTGTTGCGACGACGATCCTCGCCGGTACAGGCATGATCCTCTCTGGAGAGATCAGCTTCATGGTGCTGTTCATGTTCCTGCTGGTCATCACCCGCGTTTATGCGCCTTTTGACCAGGCTCTTGCTCTGATCGCTGAGATGTTCTTGTCACAGGTGTCTGCCAATAGGCTTATGGAAATCCATGACGCAAAGACTGCAGAGGGCAGCGAGCTCTTCTCGCCGGAAGGTCATGACATCGTGTTTGAAAACGTGGGCTTTGCTTACGACAATGAACAGGTCTTAAGGGGCGTCAGCTTCACCGCAAAAGAGGGCGAAGTCACGGCGCTGGTCGGGCCCTCCGGCTCCGGTAAGAGTACCTGCGCCAGACTTGCCGCACGTCTCTGGGATATCGACAGCGGTACGATCAGGGTCGGCGGCGTAAATATTGCCGATATTGATCCCGAGACCTTACTGACGGATTATTCCATGGTCTTCCAGGATGTGGTACTTTTTGACGATACGGTTATGGAAAACATCCGGCTGGGCAAACACGGCGCAACGGATGAAGAAGTCCGTGCTGCGGCAAAGGCAGCTAACTGCGACGAATTCGTGGAGAAACTGCCGCATGGCTATGATACGCCCATCGGAGAGAACGGAGCCCGGCTCTCCGGAGGCGAACGCCAGCGGATCTCCATTGCCCGCGCTTTGCTGAAAGACGCACCGATCGTCCTTTTGGACGAGGCAACTGCCTCACTGGATGTGGAGAACGAGACCAAAGTGCAGGGCGCTCTGTCGCGTCTTTTGACAGGTAAGACTGTCCTGGTTATTGCCCATCGGATGCGCACAGTGGAAGCGGCAGACAAGATCGTTGTTCTTAAAGACGGCAACGTAGCCGAACAAGGAAGCCCGGAGGAACTCTTTGCCAGGGAAGGCGGTATGTTCCGCCGTATGACCGAGCTGCAGGCTGCCAGCGCAGACTGGACAATATAATCAAAAGGAGAACGGAATTCATGAAAACTGACAATAAACTAAAAGGCCGTGACCTCATCAACATCGGCATTTACGCTGCCATTTACTTCGTAATACTTTTTGCGGTCGCCATGCTTGGCATGATCCCCATCTTTCTGCCGCTTTTAAGTGTACTCGTCCCGATCCTCGGAGGCATACCGTTCATGCTGTTCCTCACAAAAGTGAAAAAGCCCGGTATGATTTTTATCTTTGCCATGATCATGGGCATCCTGATGCTGCTTACCGGTATGGGCCCCTGGCCGCTTTTGACCTGTGCTGTTGCCGGTATCCTGGCTGAACTGTGCTTCAGGAGCGGAGAATATAAAAGTGCTAAGAAGGCTGTTCTTTCTTACGGCCTGTTCAGCATGTGGATCTTCGGCAACTATCTGCCGCTGTTCACAGATTATGAGGGATATTTCGCTCAGCGTGCAGATTACGGACAGGCATACATTGATGCCGTAAGTAAGCTGATGCCTCTCTGGATGGCTCCTGTACTGCTGGTTGCCTGCTTCGTATGCGGTCTCATTGGCGGGGTGCTGGGTCGGGCGCTGCTGAAAAAGCACTTTGAGAAAGCTGGTCTTGCCTGATGGCCTATTCGTCTGAGCAGGCGCAGGAGAAACGACGCAGTTTTCTTGACCCGCGCACAAAATTGGCCATAGTCCTTATACTGGCCGTTTTTGTCATGGGCGGACTGGGTAAAGATCAGGTGAAGCCGATCAAAACAGTTTTATCTGTCCTGCCGTTTTTTCTGCTGCTTGCGGAAAGGCAATGGAAGCGGTTCGCCCGAGGCGCAGCCATGCTGGTCATCGGGTATGGACTGCTTGCCGCCATGCCCCATCTGCCGGGCGCGCTGAATTATTTCGCCCTTTTCTGCGGAGGCATTCTGACGCGTTTTGTTGTCACTATTGTCATGGGTGAATACCTGATCGCCACGACATCAGTAAGCGAGTTTATCTCTGCTATGGAAAAACTGCATATGCCACAGGCAATTACGATCCCGATGTCCGTTATGTTCCGGCTGTTTCCTACGATCGGCGCGGAATGGCGCTCCATCCGCCGTGCCATGCGGATGCGGGGCATTCACCTTGGCGGAGCGAAAGCGGGTCAGGTATTGGAGTATCAGCTGGTACCCATGATGACATCCACAGTGCGGATCGGGGAAGATCTGTCTGCTTCCGCATTGACACGCGGGTTAGGCGGGCCAATACGGCGCACCAATATTTGCCGGATCGGATTTCGCCTGCAGGATTATGTGCTTCTGGCTGGCTGCGTGTTTACGGTTGCCGTCTGGATTCTTGAACTGTGCGGGGTGGTGCTATGGTAGAACTGATCAATGTGAGCTTTCGCTACGGCACAGAAGATACGCAGGCAGGCGCCGGAAACAGTCTGACAGACATCAGCCTTACGGTACCGACCGGTGAGTTCATATTACTGACCGGTCCCTCGGGCTGCGGAAAGACTACGGTTTTGCGGCTCATTAACGGACTGATCCCACACTTTTACCCCGGCGTGGTAAGCGGCGAGATTCGGATCGATGGCCAAAGCAGCGCAGGGCGGGAGTTATATGATACAGCATTGTCAGTCGGTACGGTGTTTCAGAATCCGCGCAGTCAGTTTTACAATGTGGATACTACGGGAGAACTGGCATTTGCCTGTGAGAATCGCGGCCTGCCGGAAACTGATATTTACGGGAGGATCGATGATACGGTTTCCCGGTTTCATATTGAGAAATTGATGGATTGGAACATTTTTCGCCTGTCTGACGGAGAAAAACAGAAAATAGCCTGTGCATCTGTAGATGTAGCCGGTGCAGACGTGATCCTTCTCGACGAACCCTCGGCAAATCTGGACTATGCTGCCACATGTGAACTACGGGAATTGATCAAGTGTTGGCGCAGGCAGGGCAAAACGATCATTGCCGCAGAGCATCGCATAGCTTATCTCTGGGATCTTATTGATCGTGCAGTGATCCTGCAGGAGGGGCGGATCATTCGTGAATTGAGCAGAGAAGATAAAGCAGCGCTGACTTCAGAGGAACTTACAAAGATGGGCCTTCGCTCCCTGGAACTGGAAGCGCCGGATGAAGTCTTCCTCCCAGCCCTGAAAGATAGTGATGAACTGATGATTCTCAGGGACTTCCGTCTGCGCTATCCTGGAGCCATACAAGCTGTTGTGGACTTTCCGGAGCTGCGCCTTGCCGTGGGAGAGATCACAGCCATCACCGGTTCCAATGGCGCGGGAAAAACCAGTTTTCTGAACTGCCTCTGTGGTCTGGAAAAACGCTGCAGGGGGAAACTTGAATACAAAGGAAAAACCTATGACCGCAGATCCTTGCAGAAGCTTTGCTTCATGGTCATGCAGGATACTGGAAATCAGCTATTCACCGAGAGTGTTCTGGAAGAAGTGATGATCAGTCTGCCAAAGAACACGGAAAATGAAAAAGAACGGGCAACGGAGATTTTGAAGAAACTCGATCTGGAGCCTTTTCTTGAACGACACCCTCAGAGCCTCTCCGGCGGACAGAAGCAGCGTCTGGCAATCGCCTGTGCTCTCGCCTCAGGCCGTGAGATTCTGCTGTTGGATGAGCCAACAAGCGGCCTGGATCATGCACACATGATGGAAACTGCCAGGCTGCTGAAGCAGCTGAAAGCTTTGGGAACAACAATCATTGTTGTCACACATGACAGCGAGCTGATTCATGCCTGCTGCAGCAGGAAGCTTTGTATTACTAAATAGGATAAGCATTTCATAGCCAAACGCTTTTTAGAGGCTGAGGAGAGTATTTCTCTTCGGCCTCTTTCCGTTACGTTGACGGCTGGAGCCGTCAACAGGGTCAACCAGGCAAAAAACCGGTTACAAACCCATTGCATTTCTCCGGATCCTGAGTATAATAGCCTTATCTGGAACGAGCCGTTCCCGATAGACTCGATGAAAGGAATGCCGCCATGAGATCCAAAAGCCAGCAGCTGATGAATGAAATCAGCGCATATGTTGATCAGTACTATAGCGAGAGGCATACGGCCCCTTCGGTGAATGAGATCGCCAAGGGTGTCGGAATTGCCAAGACAACCTCCTATCGCTACCTGGTTGCCATGAATGATCTCGGTATGCTGCGCTACGATGGTGCGTCTCGAACCATCACAACGCGGATGATCAGCAAGTTCTCGGAAAGCTCTGTTCCGGCACCGGTCGTGGGGGCTATCCCCTGCGGAACGCCGGAAGAGGAGGAAGAGAACATTCAGGAGTATGTAAGCCTTCCCGTGTCCCTTTTCGGGAAAGGTGAA